>MTLD01000412.1_pt1 | contig 132478 bp, 118 predicted proteins | sample 1982471 | NCBI WGS metagenome assembly MTLD01 (sample SAMN05712604, study PRJNA340218) | biofilm metagenome | isolation source: sample SPM anode biofilm adapted to -50 mV | place: USA | collected 2012-02-03
AATGAAACCGGCGAGGTGGTGCTGGAGCAATTAGGTCAGAAAAAGCGCTGGGTGCTGGCTGATTCGTTGCCGGCATTCTTGCGGCGGCTGTCCCCTTTACCTCAAACGGCTGTTACCCCAGCTGTTCCAGTAAACTTACCCGCTTAGCGAGCATGATCACTTGCTGCTGCAACTGTTCAACCTGCCGTTGCAGCATTGCCAGCTGATCTTCGGGGCTTTCCGGTTGTGGAGCAGCGCTGTTTTCAGCATCAGCTGTACCGGGAAAACCCAGTGATTTATACGCTTCCGGATCCTGCTTCCAGCGTTGGATGGCGGTGATCAGGGTCGCCATCGGTACGGGCTGGCGCAGACGGGCTTTGACCAGTGCGGTGCTGGGTGTCTGACCGTTAGCGGCCAATTGATTCGCGATGCGGAATATTTCGTCCATCAGAATTAATGCTCCATGAAATAAACGATGGTTTCAGTGACGCTGCCGTGGGAACGGGATGACATTGTTTTTGTCTGATTTTACTGGTGGTGAATCATGGTTCTCGTCGTGTGCGGGCATATTCACGACTATGCCGCCGGTCTCATTGCTGTGACTGGTACTCTGTTTGGGCGGATTGACGCGGAAAACCGGCTGATGCAGCCCCACCAGATAAAGTTCGCCTTCTTCTGTACTGACACCATCACGGCTGAATTCAAAGACAAAGGCATTTGCTTTCTGTGTTATCTGCGCCAGAAACAGCGGAATACCAAACGATTGCCGGGCCACACTGAGGAGTTGCAAATCAGCGCTCTGGCAATAATGCCGGATCAAGCGTTCTGCCAGTTCTGATTGCTGACGACGCTGCCAGGCCTCTGCACCAATCAGGCAGATCAAAAACAACAGCAACAGATCAGTCATAGTATCCCTACTCAGTAAAAAAACGACAGGAGTGGTATATTAGCCGGAATTTAAGCGTAACAGGAAATCGGTGTGTTATGTCGCGACAAGTTGTGTTTTTGCTAAAAGAGCTGGAACTGACGTTACAGCGTCTGCAGTTATGGCAGGACGAGGCTCCTTCTGAGGAAGCATTAGCCAGTACACAGCCGTTTGCACTGGATACACTGGAGTTTCATCAGTGGTTACAGTTTATTTTTCTGGAACGGTTACGTTTCATGGTGGCGGCTAACCAGCCATTGCCATCGTCGGTGGCAATCTATCCGATGGCAACAGAAGTGTATAAGAAAAAACTGAAAGAGCATGCACTGTTACTGGATGTGCTGGCCCGTCTGGATGAAGCACTCAGTGGTAAGCCGGTAGATCGACTGCAATGAAATTAGAGATCCTTTATCAGGATGAACATCTGGTTGCGATTAACAAACCGGCCGGATTGCTGGTACACCGCAGTTGGCTGGATAAGGGCGAAACGCAGTTTGCGATGCAGATGACACGCGATCAGATTGGTCAGCATGTTTATACCGTGCATCGTCTGGACCGTCCGACTTCCGGTATCTTGTTGTTTGCGCTGGATCCGGATACGGCCCGGTTGCTGACGGAGGCATTTGCCGGACACCGGATGCAGAAAGAATATCTGGCGCTGGTCCGGGGCTGGGCACCGCTGCAAAAGTTTCTCGATTATCCGCTGAAAGAAGAGCTGGATCGTATCGCGGATAAATTTGCCGATCAGGATAAGCCGGCACAACCGGCGAAAACGCATATCCGTTGTCTGGGGCGGGTCGAATTACCGTTTGCGGTGTCTCCGCGACATCCGAGCAGTCGTTACAGTCTGGTGAAATTACTGCCGCTGACCGGGCGCAAGCATCAGTTGCGCCGTCATCTGGCGCATTTACGGCATCCGATTGTGGGTGATACCTCGCATGGTGATGGGCGACATAACCGCTTTTTCCGCGAACAGTTCAGTTGTGACCGCCTGATGCTGCATCATCATCAGCTCAGCTTCCGTCATCCTCACAGCAATGAATTACTGACTATCCGGGCTTCGCTGGATGAGCGCTGGCAACAGCAATTGCAGGCTTTCAACTGGCAGGTTCAGATTTAATATATAAAAACGGCACCACAGTCAGTTCCCCCGTGGTGCCATCTGGTCATCCGGTTTTACTTTGCGGCCAGAAAACCAATATCTTTTTCGCGGTAAGGTTCTTCATCATGGCTGAATTCCCGTTCGGGGAAAGCGACCAGTGATTCAATCTGATGCCATGGGATCAGCACCGCAGCGTGATAAATATCCGGTGGCGTAGAGAAGAAATCCTGCGTCTGCCATTGTTTGTTATCTACCCAGATACCGACGGTTTCAACACCGGCTAATCGCACATAGAATTCTGAACAATCCGGATCATTCGGCTGGATCAGTGTTTGTGCGCTTTCCACATAACCGGGTATAAATTTAATCAGAACGATTTTTCCAACATAATTTGTAATGGCATGGGTCATAGCCAGCTCCTTGTTCTGTGAGGAATTTTACTCTGTTTCTTCTTCATCACAGACGACCGATGAGGCGACAAGAACAGATAGCAGGTTCTTCTTAAAGCATAGATTCAGTTAAAGCAGGATGAGAAAACAATTTTCCGGAACAGCAGCGGGAATTACGCGAAGAGGGCCGTCCACGGCAGTGCGTGGACGGTTTAGCAGCGATCAGGCGTGATGATGAACGCCGGTTTTAGTCTCGGTTGCTACAGCAGGACGTTGCGCCCGTGGCGTGGCATACCAGTAGCCTAAGCCCATGAATAACACACCAGAAACGGTGTTACCCAGTGTCACCCACAGCAGGTTATAGCCGATACCGCCCAGTGTATATTCCGGGGTATGCGCACCGAACCAGGACAGGGCAAACAGCGTCATGTTGGCAATCGAGTGTTCGTAACCGGAAGCGATAAACGCCAGCAGACACCACCAGATGGCGATGAATTTGGCGGCACCATCCACGCGCTGACACATCCAGATCGCCAGACAAACCAGCCAGTTACACAGAATGCCTTTGGCAAACAGTGCCAGTGCCGGTGCAGTGGTTTTTGCCAGTGCCACTTTGTGCACCAGACTGCTGTCAACCGGCAGGATCTGACCGCCGCCACCCAGATAAAACAGGTACGCGACCACGATGGAACCAAGTAGATTGCCGGTCCAGGACTGCGCCAGAATGCCGACCGCCTGTGTGCTGTTCAGCCTGCCGGTTTTGATACCGAAGGTCAGAAACATGGTGTGACCGGTGTAGAGCTCAGCACCGGCGATGATCACCAGCGTTAACGCAATCCCGAAGGTTGCGCCCATCACTAATGGACGAATGACCGGATCAACCAGATTGCCCAGCGTGAAAATCAGGATGATGCCCAGGCCGACATACGCGCCGGCCATCAGGCTGCCGATCCAGAAACTCAGCGGGTTATTGGCTGACGTGCTTTTGATACGCGCAGCAACCGCCGCGCATTTTTCGATAGTTTCCTGATACATAATTACACCTGTTCTCTCAGTTCAATACGTCCGTTATTGACCCTTACCGCATAGGCAGCAACAGAGAAATCAGCGTTCTCCAGACAGACACCATCCTTCAGGCGGAAATGCTGTTTTTTCAGCGGGCTGGTGATATACAACTCACCGTGTAATTCCGCCAGAATGCCGCGGGATAACACGCTGGCCTGATAGAACGGATCGATGTTATCCAGTGCAAACAGTTGTTCGTCAGCATAGGGGCGGAACACCGCCACCTGATGTTGTCCCAGCAGCGCGCACACGCCGGTGCCGGGAATAATGTCATTTACCGCGCAGATATCAGTCCAGCTCATACCGGTTCCCCCAGCGAAATGTTGTAAGTAGGAATACGTTCTTCCGGTTTCGCCGGACGATGCTGATGGCGCTCGCTGACAAATTGCACCAACGGATCAGGCTGTGCACTGTTGATGAAGTGACGGAAACGCAGTTTCTGTTGTTCATCACCCAGTGTCTCCTGCCATTCGCAGTGATACTGACTGCGGATCGCGTCCATTTCCTGTTCCAGTTCCGCACCGATCCCCAGTTTGTCGTCGATGATGACCGACTTCAGGTAATCCAGACCGCCTTCGAGGTTGTCCAGCCAGCTGGCCGTACGTTGCAGCTTGTCCGCGGTGCGGACATAGAACATCAGGAAGCGATCGATATAACGGATCAGCGTTTCTTTATCTAAATCCGCGGCCAGCAGATCGGCGTGGCGTGGTTTCATGCCGCCGTTACCGCAAACATACAGGTTCCAGCCTTTATCGGTGGCGATGATGCCAACGTCTTTACCCTGCGCTTCCGCACATTCACGGGTACAACCGGAAACGCCGAATTTCATCTTGTGTGGCGAACGAATACCTTTATAGCGATGCTCCAGCTCAACGCCTAACCCTACGCTGTCCTGCACACCGAAACGACACCAGGTGCTGCCGACACAGGTTTTCACCATACGCAGCGATTTGGCATACGCATGACCGGTTTCAAAGCCCGCTTTGATCAGCCGATCCCAGATGGTTGGCAGGTCGTCTTTATGCGCACCAAACAGACCGATACGCTGTGCGCCGGTGATCTTGGTGTAAAGCTGGTAATCGCGCGCGACAGCCGCGACTTCCATCAGACCTTCCGGGGTCACTTCTCCGCCCGGCATACGCGGGATCACGGAATAAGTGCCGTCTTTTTGCATGTTACCGAGGAAGGTGTCGTTAGTGTCTTGCAGCGGTGTATGTGCCGATTTCAGCACATATTCGCCCCAGCAAGAGGCCAGGATAGAGCCGACGGTTGGTTTACACACTTCACAGCCATACCCGTGGCCGTGTTTGCTTAATACGTCTTCAAAGGTTTTCAGCTGACCGACTTTGACCAGATGGAACAGTTCCTGACGCGAGAAGGCGAAGTGTTCACACAGGTGATTTTTCACCTCAATGCCCTGACGGGACAATTCGGCATTCAGTACTTGCGAGATCAATGGTACGCAACCACCACAACCGGTACCGGCTTTGGTTTCTGCTTTGATCGCGGCAACGGTATGACAACCGGCAGCCACGGCCTGAGCGATGCGGCCTTTAGTGACGTCGAAGCAGGAACAGATCTGCGCTGTGTCGGGCAGGGCATCAACACCCAGCGTAGGTTTCGCACCCGCATGCGCAGGCAGGATCAGCGTATCTGGATGTGCCGGCAGTGGCATGTCGTTGAGTTTTAACTGCAACAGATTGCCGTAATCGGTGGTATCACCAACCAGCACCGCGCCTAACAGTTTGGCTCCATCACTGCTGACCACGATTTTCTTGTAAATACCGGCTGCATCATCCTGATAGACGTAGCTCAGGCTTTCCGGTGTCCGGCCTTGTGCATCACCGATACTACCCACTTCCACACCCAGCAGTTTCAGCTTGGCGCTCATGTCAGCACCGGTGAACGCGTTGTCATTACCTAACAGGTGATCAACCGCCACTTGCGCCATCTTGTAGCCAGGCGCTACCAGACCAAAGAAACGACCATGCCAGGCGGCACATTCACCGATCGCATAGATGTGTTCATCGGCAGTCAGGCAGTAGTCATTGACTTCGACACCACCACGTTCCGCAATGGGCAGATCAGAATAACGTGCCAGCGTATCTTGCGGGCGGATACCAGTCGAGAACACCACCAGATCCACATCCAGCGTGCTGTCATCGGCAAAACGCAGCTGGTGATGACCTTGCTTGCCCTGATAGTGCGCGATTTCACGGGTGTTTTTGCTGGTATGCACGGTCACGCCTAAGCTTTCGATCTTACGGCGCAGCATTTCGCCACCCTGACGATCGAGCTGTTCGGCCATCAGTACCGGTGCAAATTCAATGACGTGTGTTTCCAGCCCCAGTGCTTTCAGTGCACCAGCGGCTTCCAGACCCAGCAGACCACCACCGACGACGACACCGCTTTTGCCTTGTTTCGCCGCTTCACGAATGGCTTTCAGATCTTCAATGGTGCGGTAAACGAAACATTCATGATGCGCGCTACCGGCGATATTAGGCACCCACGGATAAGAACCGGTCGCCAGCACCAGTGTGTCATAGTGCAGTGTCTGGTCTTTGTTGGTTTCGATGATCTGTTGTTTACGATCAATGCGTTTTACGGCTTCATTCAGGAAAAGCTGAATACCGTGCTTTTCATAAAAGCCGGGTTTAACCAGACTCAGCTCTGCCGCAGTATGGTGTGAAAAATAGGAAGACAAATGTACGCGGTCATACGCTTCGCGCGGTTCAGCGCCAAATACGATCACTTCATACTGACTGAGATCAGCCTTATCCACTAACTCTTCCAGATAGCGATGGCCGACCATGCCATTACCAACGACGACTATTCGATGTTTCTGCATAGATTAAAGCTCCAGTTCTAAATCTGAGCTGGCGCGGCTGCTGCACGCCAGAATATAACCTTGCTGCTGCTCTTCTTCGGTCAGAGGGCCGGGTTGTTCACTGATATTCTCGATGCTGCCGCTGACCACTTTGCATTTACAGGAACCACAAACACCGGAACGACAGGCACCAATGATTGGTAATTGCAGTGATTCCAGCGCTTCCAATACGGTTTGCTGATTGGTGATTTCGCTGCTGGCACCAAAGCCGGGAACTTCCAGACGGAATTGGCGGGAAAGGGTTTCATCCGCTGCAATTGGTGTGGCTGGTGTGAATGATTCTTTGTGGCTGTTGTGCATCGGAAACTGGCGATCTCGCAAGCAGCTTTCCAATGAATCCATATAAGGGGTCGGGCCACACATGAACGCATGGCAATCACTCAGATCGGGTACTAGCTGATCAAACAACACCGGGTTCAGGAAACCCTGATAACACACAAAGGCGTCGGTGGTGTTATCCAGAATCAGTGACAGTTTGAACTGCGGATATTTTGCCACCAGTGCCATCAGCTCATCGCGGAAGATAATGTCTTCGGCATGACGGGCGCTATGCAGGAACAGGATCTCAGTCTCACGCTGGTTATCCAGTAACCAGTGCGCCATCGACATCATCGGCGTAATGCCGCTACCGGCACTACACAGCAAAATCTTACCGGCACTGTAATCGGCTGGCAGGAAAAACGCGCCGGTTGGCGCTAATGCGCTCAGCGTATCGCCAGTGTGGAAATGATCCAGTAACCAGTTAGAAACCAGCCCGCCAGACACCCGTTTGACGGTGACGGCCAGATCAGCAGAGCGGGAAGGTGAAGAAGAAAGTGAATAAGCGCGGCTATATGACTGACCATCAATTTCAACAGTCAGCAGTAAAAATTGCCCAGGCTGATAACTGACAGCCAGTGCTTGTAACGGGCGAAAGACTAACGTTACGGCATCAGCAGTTTCCTGCCGGCGTTCAATACAACACAGGGTCTGAGCCCCTTGTTGCCATACTTGGGGGGATTGGGTCATGTACTGTTCCTGTCTGATTTTGCACTATACCCTTCGTACTTGAAGTTGCCGCATCGTTGACAGCATTCTCTCACCCCAATCACATAGTCTATCTATGCTCATGGGGATTCGCTCTCTTGTCGCCTTGCTGCAACTCCAATTACTTTGGGTATAAATGACTGGCGCTTCACGGCCTATTATCACCGTGAAGCGCCTTCGCGATTAGGCGGCGAGAATGTCTTTCAGATCCTGTTCCACAGTCGTAATTGGTTTCAGATCGAATGTTTCATTCAGGAAGTTCAGCAGGTTCGGTGTCAGGAAGCCTGGTACAGATGGGCCAACACGAATACCTTTCACACCCAGTGACAGCAGGGTCAGCAGGATCACGATGGCTTTCTGTTCAAACCAAGACAGCACCAGAGACAGCGGCAGGTCGTTCACGCCACATTCAAAGGCATCAGCCAGCGCCAGTGCTAACTGAATGGCAGAGTAGGCATCGTTACACTGACCCACATCCAGCAGACGTGGAATACCGTTGATATCACCGAATTCCAGATCGTTGAATTTGAATTTACCGCATGCCAGCGTCAGGATCAGGCTGTCTTGTGGCACGGCTTTCGCCATTTCAGTGTAATAACCACGTTCCTGTTTATCACCGTCACAACCGCCGATCAGGAAGAAGTGTTTGATGTTGCCGGCTTTCACCTGATCAATCACCGCAGGGGCTGCGGCCATCAGCGCATTACGGGCAAAACCGGTCATGGTGTAATGCGGGATTTCATCGTATGGGAAACCGTCCAATGACAGTGCTTTTTCAATCACTGTGCTGAAATCATCACCTTCGATGTGTGTCACACCCGGCCAGCCAACGATGCTGCGGGTATAGATACGATCGGCGTATTTACCGACGTTCGGGTTGATAATGCAGTTAGACGTCATCACTACTGCACCAGGGAAGGCGGCGAACTCTTTCTGCTGATTCTGCCAGGCGGAACCGTAGTTACCGACCAGGTGCGGGTATTTTTTGAAAGCCGGGTAGGCGTGTGCCGGTAACATTTCACCGTTAGTGAATACGTTGATACCTTTACCTTCGGTCTGTTGCAGAATTTTTTCCAGATCATGCAAATCGTGACCGGAAACCAGAATTGCCTTACCAGCTACCGGCTTCATGTTGACGCGGGTTGGTTCCGGATGGCCGAAGGTTTCAGTTTCGCCTTTATCCAGCAATGCCATTACCTTGAAGTTCATCTGGCCAATCTGCATCGCACAATCAATCAGCGGCTGCATTTCAGTTGGTTCAGTACCCAGGAACATCATGATTTGGTGGAATTCAGCGCCAACTTCATCATCCTGCTGACCTAAAACACGGGCATGTTCCATATAGGCTGCCGCGCCTTTCAGACCGTACAGGCAAAGCAGGCGCAGACCCAGAATATCTTCACCGATTTCAGCTTTGTTACGGTTAACCGCAGCGTTTGGTGCCCAGGCCAGCAGCTCCGCTTTGTCTGCAGTCAGGATCAGTGCCGCCGGACCAGTAGCTGCTTCAGGCGCTTTACCTGCCAGCAGACAGGCCGCTTCATAACGGGATTTCAGCGAGTCACGGTTTTGTTGTGCTTCGTTGATGAAGGCAATGATACGGGCCGCATCGAAGTTAACGTTGGTCAGTGTAGAGAACAGTGCCTGACAGACATAAGCATCGATATCACGATCAACGATGCCAACAGAACGCGCTTTAACAGCATAATCAGAAACGCCTTGCAGCAGATAAATCAGTACGTCCTGCAGATCAGAGACTTCAGCAGTTTTGCCGCACATGCCCATGGTGTAGCTGCAACCTTTCGCGGTTGGAGTGGAGATAGTCTGTTCACACTGAATACAAAACATTGGCGATTCCTTGATTTGATTAGCCGGTATGGACATAGCTATATCAAGGGATGTGCCAATATTTTATCTATTTGATTTGTATGGTTTTATTTGTTTTTAACCAGGAATGTGAGATAAAAAGACACAGTCTGCAGGCTGTGTCTTTATGACTTCATGAGTTATTTTGACCCGGCTTATTCTCCGAGTAATGATACCGGGTTAACCGGCTTCCCGGCCCGCCGGATCTCAAAGTAAACACCGGTCGCTCCCGTGTTACCGCTGTTACCGGCACTGGCTACCACTTCACCGCTGTTTACATGCTGACCGACCTGTTTGTTCAGGCTCTGGTTATTGCCATACAGACTGAGATAGCCGCGACCATGGTCAATTACCAGTACGTTACCAAAGCCATCCAGCCAGTCGGCAAATACCACGTCACCACTGCCTGCGGCTTTTACCGGCGTACCCTGACCAGCTTTAATCAGAATACCTTTCCAGGCAACTTCACCGGTCCGGGTTTCACCAAATTTACGAATTACAGCACCGCGTACCGGCCAGCTCATGCGCCCCGATTTACCCAGTCCTTTCAGATCAGTTTCCGCCAGTTTTGCTGCTGCTTTACGTTCAGCCGCTGCCTGTGATTTACCTTCTTTTTTCGCTTTAGCCCGCGCCAGTGCCAACGCTTCTTTTTTCTTGCGAACGCGTTCAGCTTCCAGGCGTTTACGTTGTTCTTCAATTTTTTGCAGCATGGCTTTTTCCGCCAGTTGCAATTTTGTCAGCTGCTGTTGATCAGATTGCAGTGATTCATTGATATTCTGTGCAGTCTTTTCACGTTGCTGCTGTGTTTGCTGCAGCGTTAACTGATCCTGCTTCTGACCGTCAATCAGTGCGCGCAGTTCCTGACTGCTTGCGCTGGTTTCCTGCTTATTCTGTAACAGCTCGGCTTTGGTGGCATCCAGTCGCTTTAATACCTTCAGACGTGCCTGATTCATATAACCGTAATAGGCCATGGTGCGATCAACGGCGGCTGGATCCTGCTGATTAAGCAGCAGTTTGAGATAATCGTGCTGGCCCATGCGATAGGCTTCATCGAACTGTTCGGCCAGTAAACGTTCCTGCTGACGGGATTGTGCTGCCAGTTTTGCCCGCTGCGCTTCAAGACGCTGCAGCTTACTGCGCACTTTATCAAGCTGACTCCGGGAATTCTGTAATTTTTGATTCGCAGCTGCAATAGCCTCTTCATCGGCTTTCAGCTGTTGCTGCAGCGAAGCCAGATCCTTTTTCTGAACCTGTATAGCCTGCTGTTTTTGCTGGATTTGTTCACGAACACTGGATAACGACGAACTTTCTGTCGTGGATTTTTCTGCCTGTATCGCGGCGCTAAAAAACAACGCGCCGACCAACAGGCCGACGCGATTGTATTTCATAGGAAACAACTGCTCTGCCCTCATGGGCGAGAATTATTTCAGAACCATCAGTGGCTTACCAGTCATTTCGGCCGGGATTTCCATGCCCATCAGAGTCAGCATGGTTGGCGCCAGATCAGACAGTTTACCGCCTTCCAGTGCAGTTGCTTCGCGACCAACATAGATCAGCGGAACAGGCAGGCTGGTGTGTGCGGTGTGAGCCTGACCAGTTTCTTCGTTAGTCATTTGCTCAGCGTTACCGTGGTCGGCTGTGATCAGACACTCACCGCCAACTTCCTGCAGTGCTGCAACTACTTTACCGATAGAATCGTCAACCGCTTCACAAGCTTTAACTGCCGCAGCGAAGTCACCAGTGTGACCTACCATGTCGCCGTTCGGGTAGTTACAAACGATCACGTCGTATTTACCACTCTTGATTGCAGCAACCAGTTTGTCGGTCAGTTCACCTGAGCTCATTTCAGGCTGCATGTCATAAGTAGCTACTTTCGGGCTGGCGATCAGTTCACGATCTTCGCCTGGGAAAGAGGTTTCTTCACCACCGTTGAAGAAGAAAGTAACGTGTGCATATTTCTCGGTTTCAGAGATACGCAGCTGGGTTTTGTCATGTTTAGCCAGCCATTCACCCAGTGTGTTAGTCAGCGCTGTTGGCGGGTAAGCACAGGAAGTTTTGATGTCGGCAGCGTATTCGGTCAGCATCACAAAGTCAGCCAGTTTAGGCTGTTTGTTGCGCACGAAACCGGAGAAGTCAGCATCAGTGAAAGTACGGGTGATTTCACGTGCACGGTCAGCACGGAAGTTCATGAAAATCAGTGCATCGCCGTCATTCAGCGGCGCAGCTTCAGCACCGATCACACTGGCTTTAACGAATTCATCGTTTTCACCACGCGCATAGGCAGCAGCCAGAGCCGCAGTTGCATCAGCGTAGTTGGCAAATTCAGATTTGCCTTCGCACAGCAGATCGTAAGCTTCCTGAACACGTTCCCAACGGTTGTCGCGGTCCATTGCATAGTAACGACCAACCATAGAAGCGATACGGCCTTTACCCAGTTTCTTGAACAGCGCGTCGAATTTCTCGATAGATTCCTGAGCTGAACGTGGTGCTACGTCACGGCCGTCCAGGAAGGCGTGGAAATACAGCTTGTCAGCACCACGCTGAGCAGCCAGTTCCAGCATGCCCATGATGTGGTCTTCGTGGCTGTGAACGCCGCCCGGAGACATCAGACCCATAACGTGAACAGCTTTACCGTTGCTGACAGCAGCATCAACCGCTTTGCACAGTGCTTCGTTCTTGAAGAAATCGCCATCGCGGATCTCTTTGGTTACACGGGTCAGTTCCTGATAAACCACACGGCCAGCACCGATGTTTACGTGACCAACTTCAGAGTTGCCCATCTGACCGTCTGGCAGACCTACGTCCATACCAGAACCGGAGATCAGGGTATTAGCGTATTTAGCGCACAGAGCATTCAGATTTGGTGTGTTAGCGGCGGCAACGGCGTTACCTTCTTTTTTCTCGCTGTAACCCCAACCATCCATGATGATCAGTGCCAGTGGCTTTTTAGCTGTAGACATTGTGTGTGGCCTCTTTATTTGGAATTTACGAAAACGAGTTCGACTGCTCTCAATTCTACAATATCTGTGGGATTAGTCACCTTTTCACCACATTTCACAACGCATTTCACGGAAGGAATTTTCATTGCCGGTGGAATACTGTAAATCTGCCGGTTCACATGTAATACTGTTGCGATTATTTTCAGAGTTGTTGGGAAAAAAAATGCAGGAATATATTGATTTTGCTATGCGTCACGAGCTCCTGGTTCTGGCCTGGGTTGGTCTGGCGACAGCAGTTATAGCTTCAGCGGTTAAAGCGCGTCTTTCTCCGGTAAAACAGGTAGATAATCAGACCGCAGTTGCGCTGATAAATAAACAGGATGCGGTTGTCGTCGATGTTCGTACACAGGACGAATTTGCCCGTGGCCACATCACCGGTTCTCATCATATGCCACTGGCGCAGATTGAACAGGGCAACACAACTGAAATTGATAAGCATAAAGAAAAGCCGGTCATCGTAGTCTGTGAAACGGGTCCCCGTGCTGAAACAGCCGGCGCCAAACTGGTGAAAGCCGGTTTCCAGCAGGTTTATATGTTACGTGGTGGTCTGACTCAATGGCGTTCCAGTAACTTACCGGTCACGAAAAAGCGTTAATCTAACTTTGCACTAGCCGCCATAAGGCAATTCTAATAAAGGGCATTAAAATGACAGAAGCAGCAAATAGCACCCCGGCACAGCCAGAATTCCAGATCCAGCGTATCTATGTAAAAGATGTTTCTTTTGAAGCACCGAACACTCCGGTCGTTTTCCAGAAAGAGTGGCAGCCGGAAATCAAACTGGATATGGACACTCAGACTCAGGTTCTGGGTCAGGATGTATACGAAGTGGCACTGACACTGACGGTAACCTGCAAACTGGGTGAAGAGACCGCTTTCCTGTGTGAAGTAAAACAAGCCGGTATTTTCACTGCTGCGAATCTGGATGCACAAAATCTGGCACATTGCCTGGGCGCATTCTGCCCGAATATTCTGTTCCCTTATGCACGTGAAACTGTTGCTGGTCTGGTCAGTCGTGGTTCTTTCCCGCAACTGAATCTGGCACCGGTTAACTTTGATGCGTTGTTCGCTTCTCATATTGCACAACTGGAAGCAGAGCAGGCGAAAGCAGGCGTTCAGTAATGGATTCATCAGTAGCACTAAGTGTTCTGGGGGCGGGGTCTTATGGCACCGCCCTTGCCATTTCTCTGGCTCGTAAAGGTCAGCCGGTACTGCTCTGGGGACATGATCCTCAGCAGGTTGCCCGTTTACAGCAGGATCGCTGTAATCAGGCGTTTCTGCCAGACGTACCTTTCCCTGATTCACTGCAAATGACCGATGATCTGGCTTATGCCGTTTCTGCCAGCCGTGATTTGCTGGTGGTGGTACCAAGCCATGTGTTTGGTGAGGTACTGCTTCGTATCAAGCCTTTCCTGCGTCCGGATACCCGTGTGGCATGGGCGACGAAAGGGCTGGAACCGGAACATGGCCGTTTGCTGGGTGACGTTGCGACAGAGATTTTAGGCGAACAGATCCCTCTGGCTGTTTTATCCGGTCCGACCTTTGCCCGTGAACTGGCTGCCGGCATGCCGACAGCCATAGCGATTGCGGGTACCGATGAGCAATTCACCACGGATATGTCGGCACTGATGCACTGTGGTAAATCGCTCCGCGTTTATACTAATCCGGATTTTATCGGTCTGCAAATCGGCGGCGCAGTGAAAAACGTCATCGCGATCGGCGCCGGGCTTTCTGATGGTCTGGGTTTTGGTGCTAATGCCAGAACCGCGCTGATCACGCGTGGATTAGTTGAATTGCAGCGTCTCGGTTTGGCTCTTGGTGCTGACGCTAAAACCTTCATGGGAATGGCGGGGCTGGGTGATCTGGTTCTGACCTGCACTGATAACCAGTCGCGTAACCGGCGGTTTGGCCTTGCCTTGGGGCAGGGGAAAACCGTTGAGCAGGCGATGACCGAAATTGGTCAGGTGGTCGAAGGTTACCGTAATACCAAAGAAGTACATGTGCTGGCGGCTCGTCAGGGCGTGGAAATGCCTATCTGTGAACAGATTTATCAGATCCTGTATCAGGGTAAGTCGGCACAGGACGCGGCACTGGCATTGCTGGGCCGGGATCAGAAAGGCGAATAATCGCGTCTGCCGGATAAAAATAACGCCAGCTATTGCTGGCGTTGCTATATCTGCACCGGAACCGCAGAGATCTTAATAGAAAGAATGCTCACCACGGGCATGTTCAGTGGCATCTTTCGCGCCGGTCAGTTCACCGGGGAAAAGTTCCAGTAACTGCTTTTCAATACCTTCTTTCAGCGTCACATCCACCATGGAACAGCCGTTACAGCCGCCGCCAAATTGCAGGATTGCTACGCCGTCATCCGTGATCTCGGTCAGTGTCACCCGGCCGCCATGCGCTGCCAGAGACGGATTGACCTGAGACTGCAGTACATATTCGACCCGCTCAGCCAGCGATGCATTGTCATCCACCTTACGCATTTTGGCGTTTGGTGCTTTCAACGTGAGTTGCGAACCCATTTGATCGCTGATGAAGTCAATCGCTGCTTCTTCCAGAAATGGTGCGCTATTCGGGTCAATAATGGCATCAAAACCATCAAATGGCTGGCGACTGTCTTCCGGTTCAACCGCATCCGGCGGACAGTAAGAGACGCCACACTCCGCATTCGGGGTGCCCGGATTCATAACAAATACGCGGATGTTGGTATTTTCCGCCTGCTTTTCCAGCAGCTTACGGAAATGAGCCTGAGCGCTTTCGGAGATCGTGATCATCGCCATCCTCTAATCCTGACTAAATAACTAGGGTATTATCATACGCCGCAATGCGTATATCTCACAACACTTATTCATCGTGCAGCTGTGTCCTGCAGATTGCCCAGACATCGACCCGCTGGCAACCACTTTCTTTCAAAAGCCGTACCAATGTTGTGACCGTTACCCCGGTGGTCACCACGTCATCCAGCACTGCCACATGCCGGTAAGTATGCGGATTAACTATAAATGCATTATCCAGGTTTGTCTGTCGTAACTCTCTGGATAATCCGGCCTGAACCTTGGTCGCCCGTAACCGTTTCAGTAACCGGTTATTACAGGGGATATGGAGTTGTTTCGAGACAGGGCGGGCCAGTTCCTGTGCCTGATTATAGCCACGTTGCCATTGGCGCCGCCAGTGCAGCGGCACCGGCAGTATTACCTCGGGTTTTGGCTCATCAGGCGGGTACAATTCAGCCAGCATCCGGCCGAAAAGCGCCGCGGGCAGTGCTTTATGCTGATATTTCAGCTGATGAATCAGTCCGGTTAACGGGAACTGATAGTCAGCCAGAATATGCAGAAAATCCCATTCAGGCGGCTGCAGCAGGCAGTGCCCGCAAATGTCCTCTTTGCCTGCCATGGGGGAGCCGCATAATCGGCAGTGATGATCCAGTAACGGCAGCTCTTCCGCGCAGTAATGGCAGAGCAAAGGCTGGCGTGTGGGTTGACGGCAAAACAGGCAAATGCCCTGACAGGCTGGGTAGAGAGCCGATGAGAATGAACGGAACAGTGCGTTGAGCATAAGTCTGCAGAAGAGAAAAACAGGGTTTCACTACTGTAATAAAAAGGGCGCCCGGAGGCGCCCTGACAGATCTTTGAGAAGATTAATTGTTGTACGCACGTTCGCCGTGAGAAGTCAGATCCAGACCTTCGCGTTCTGCTTCTACCGGTACTCGCAGGCCTACCAGTTTATCGATGATGAAGTAACCAACGATAGAAACCAGACCAGACCAGATGATAGTGGTGATTACACCAATCGCCTGGATCTTAACCTGAGCTGCGATGGAGTAGTCAGGCGCTACTGCGTTAGCAACATAGTCCCACACACCACTACCACCCAAATCAGGAGAAGCAAATACACCGGTCAGGATAGCCCCCAGAATACCGCCGATACCGTGTACACCGAATACGTCCAGTGAATCGTCTACGTTCAGCATGCGTTTCAGACCATGCACACCCCACAGACAAACGACACCAGCCAGACCACCAATCACGATACCACCCATGACACCGACAAAACCGGCCGCCGGAGTAATGGCAACCAGACCTGCTACCGCACCGGAAGCGGCACCCAGCATAGATGGTTTACCTTTCAGTGCCCATTCAGCAAACGTCCAGGTCAGAGTTGCTGCTGCAGTTGCTGCCCAGGTGTTAACCAGAGCCAGTGCTGCAACACCGTTTGCTTCCAGAGATGAACCGGCGTTGAAACCGAACCAGCCAAACCACAGTAATGAGGCACCAATCATAGTCATGGTCAGGCTGTGTGGCGCCATGGATTCACGACCGAAACCAACACGTTTACCGATGAAGTAAGCTCCAACCAGACCAGCAATCGCCGCGTTAATGTGAACTACAGTACCACCCGCGAAGTCCAGGGCACCGTGCTGGAATAACCAGCCCGCTGTTTCACCGGCTTTAGCCGCTGCATCAGCGTCAGTGTATGCATCAGGACCAGCCCAGTACCACACCATGTGTGCCATCGGCACGTAAGACAGCGTGAACCAGAACACCATGAACAGCAGCACAGCAGAGAAACGGATACGTTCAGCGAAGGCACCCAGAATCAGACAGCAGGTGATACAGGCAAATGCACCCTGGAACGCCACATAGATGAACTCTGATACGCCGATGCCTTTATTGAAGGTGGCAGCGATAGAATCCGGCGTAATGCCACTGAGGAACGCTTTATCCAGCGTACCAAAGAAGGCGTTACCTTCGGTGAAAGCCAGACTGTAGCCGTAGGTGACCCACAGAATGGTTGCCAGACTGAACACCACCAGAACCTGGATCAGTACAGACAGCATGTTTTTGGTACGAACCAGACCACCATAGAATAATGCGATGCCCGGAATGGACATCAGAATAACAAAGGTAGCAGAAACCATCAGCCAGGCGTTGTCGCCCTTGTTGACGGTCATTACAGGTGCCGGAGCCGCTTCAGCAGGCGCTGCTACCGGAGTTGCTTCTGCAGCCGGAGCCGCTACTGCAGTTGATGTAGTCGGAGCTGGAGTTGCTTCCTCACTCCATACTGGTGTTGCCAGCCCGAAAGCCCCCACCAGTGCCAAGATTGCAAACAATCGTTTCATTGTAAATATCTCCCTGATAATACCGTGTCCTGATCTCGACAATCGAAGGTCTGAGAACTCGTTGGCCGGACTAGGATGTCACTAACCTGATATTTCCTTCGCAGGAATTATGCCAACCTTGATCACATTAAAAATGGCCCAAAATAATCGTTCCTGCCTCTCCTGTGAGCAAAATGGTGCATGTGGTGCACATCATTGAGGCGTTGATGGATTATTGTGTACTTATTTGGTGCGTAAAAAATAAACAATGTGCAGGCTAATTCTGGCAGATAACCGGAATGATGTTCGCTTCAGCGGAACGGGCTCAGTATCATGCAGCTATATCAGGCGAATAGTGGGTACTGACGGATTAAATATGAATATGTATATCGAACGGATTGGTCAGGGACCTGATCTGGTTTTGCTGCACGGTTGGGGACTAAATGGTGCAGTCTGGCAGGAGATTGTGCCGTTACTGCAGCCGTATTACCGGTTACATCTGGTCGATTTGCCTGGATTTGGCTACAGCCGGGATGTGATTATGCCGGATAGTCGTCTGGCGACGTGGAGTGAGACGGTATTAGCAGAATTACCGGCACGTTTCGATTTGGTGGGCTGGTCGATGGGCGGGTTGATTGCCCTGCGCATCGCTCTGGATCACCCTTCCCGTATCAATCGGCTGATTCTGACCGGCAGTTCACCGTGTTTTCTGCAGCAGGATAACTGGCCAGGTATTCAGCCGGATGTACTATCTGGTTTTAACAGCGCTCTGCAACAGAATCCACGCAAAACCATCGAGCGTTTTCTGGCGATTCAGTCGATGGGGAGTGAATCGGTGAAAGAGGATGTCAAACGGCTGAAAAGCTGGCTGCAACAACGTCCTGATGCCGCACCAGCCGCGCTGAGTGCGGGGCTGGCTTTACTGTCGTCTGTCGATCTGCGGGCTGAATTGTCTCAGCTGAGATGCCCGGTATTGGGGATGTATGGCCGTCAGGACAGTCTGGTTCCGGTCACTGCGGTGAGTCCGATCGAAAACCTGATCAGCGGTAGCCGTTCAGTGATTTTCGCTCAGGCTGCGCATGCAGCATTTATTTCTCATCCTCAGCAATTCAGCGAAGCATTACGGCAGTTTCTAGACCAAAACGGAATTTAGCGGGACTGAAGCGTTATTTATTTTATGGCCGCCGGCAGAAGCAGACGGCCATAAACAGTCTTGTTGCGCGATCTTTAGCGAATTTCCCGCTTCAGCCGCTTATTTGCGCTTCGCATTGGCAAACGCTGCGGCAAAAGCATTATTCCCGTCACTGGCTGGCTTATCGTGCGTGTGCCGGGATGCCGGTTTGCGATGCTGTTCATGATGCTCTTTCGGATGATGTGGTTTGCTTTTGGTCGCTTCATCATCCAGCCGCATGGTCAGAGCGATGCGCTTGCGCGGAATATCCACCTCCAGCACTTTCACTTTCACGATATCGCCCGCTTTGACGACTTCCCGCGGATCAGAAATGTAGCGATTCGTGATTGCGGAAATATGGACCAAACCATCCTGATGTACGCCAATATCGACAAATGCACCAAAATTGGTGACGTTTGTAACAACACCTTCCAGAATCATATCGGGCCTGAGATCTTTCAACTCTTCGACACCTTCACGGAAGGTAGCTGTCTTGAATTCCGGCCGCGGATCGCGTCCCGGTTTATCCAGCTCCTGCAGAATGTCGGTCACTGTCGGAATACCGAAATGGTCATCGGTGTAATCCGCCGGTTTCAGTGTTTTCAGCAAGCTGCTGTTACCGATCAGTTCGGAAACGGGCTTGTGCAGTTGCCGGATGATTTTTTCCACCACCGGATAGGCTTCCGGGTGAACGGAGGAGGCATCCAGCGGATTTTTACCATCACGGATCCGCAGGAAGCCGGCACACTGCTCGTATGCTTTCGGGCCCAGCCGGGCAACCTTCAGCAACTCGCGACGTTCCTGAAACGCCCCGTTTTCATCCCGATAGCTGACGATATTCTGCGCCAGTGTTTTGCTTAAACCGGAAACACGCGTCAGCAGTGGTACCGATGCTGTATTGACGTCCACACCGACGGCGTTAACACAATCCTCTACAACAGTATCGAGATTGTGAGCCAGCTGATTCTGACTGACATCATGCTGATATTGTCCGACCCCGATGGCCTTCGGCTCGATTTTTACCAGCTCAGCCAGCGGATCCTGCAGACGGCGGGCAATGGATACCGCACCACGCAGTGACACATCCAGCTGCGGGAATTCCAGCGCGGCTAATTCTGAGGCGGAATACACCGATGCGCCGGCTTCACTGACCACCACTTTCTGTGCTTTACAGGTCGGATGACGATGCAGCATATCGGCGACCAGACGATCCGTTTCCCGCGAGGCAGTGCCATTACCGATACTGATCAACCCGACTTTAAACTGCTCACACAGGGCATACAGAATTTCGATCGCCTGATCATACTGACGCTTTGGTTCAAACGGATAAACGGTATGCACCGCCACCACTTTCCCGGTTTCATCCACCACGGCGACTTTAACCCCGGTGCGGATCCCCGGATCCAGCCCCATTGTTGCTTTCATACCGGCGGGTGCCGCCATCAGCAGATCTTTCAGGTTACTGGCAAAGACACGGATTGCCTCGGTTTCAGCTGCATCACGCAGACGACCAATCAGCTCGGTTTCCATCTGCAGTGACAGTTTGATTTTCCAGGTCCAGTTAACCACGCTCTGCAGCCATTTATCGGCAGGGCGGCCACGGAAGGTCAACTCAAAATAGCTGGCAACCATCTGTTCACAGGGATGAATGTCACCCGTCTGTTCCACCTGCAGACTCAGCGCCAGAAAGCCTTCATTACGACCGCGCAGCATGGCCAGTGTGCGGTGAGATGGTACTTTAGCGATCGGCTCCTGATGATCGAAGTAGTCGCTGAATTTGGCACCTTCAGCCTGTTTGCCTTCAATTACCTGCGAGCGCAGGAATGCGGAATGCCACAGATAACTACGCAGTTTTTCCAGCAGACCGGCTTCTTCGGCAAAGCGTTCCATCAGAATATAACGGGCACCGTCCAGTGCGGCCTTGCTGTCATTGATCTGATATTCCGGATTGAGGTATTGCAATGCTTCCTGTTCCGGATTTAACTCCGGATTGGCAAACAAACTCTCTGCCAAAGGTTCCAGACCTGCTTCAATCGCGATCTGTCCTTTTGTGCGACGTTTCGGCTTGTAAGGCAGATAAAGATCTTCCAGCCGGGTCTTGGTGTCTGCAGCCAGAATATCGGCTTTTAATTCATCAGTGAGTTTTCCCTGTTCACTGATAGAAGCAAGGATAGTCTGACGCCGGTCTTCCATTTCCCGCAAATAACCCAGGCGTTGCTCTAAATGACGTAATTGGGTGTCATCTAATCCGCCGGTTGCCTCTTTTCGATAGCGGGCAATAAAAGGGACGGTTGCGCCGTCATCCAGTAACTGTACTGCTGCTGCCACCTGCTCATTGCGGGCATTTAATTCATCAGCAATGATCTGATTAATTGAAGGCATATTTGTCCTCGTATTAAACGGCCGTTATTTCACGGAAAACGGCTGATATTGTATTTTATTAATGAACCACTCTTTTTCCCCGGATGGCGTGTTCACGCGCACTTCGTCATCAACCTGCTTGCCAATCAGTGCCCGGGCCATCGGAGAATCAATCGTGATATAATTGTTTCTGGTATCAATTTCGTCGGTGCCGACAATGCGGTAGTGGACTATATCGCCCTGATCGTTTTCAAGTTCCACCCAGGCACCGAAATAGACCTTTCCTTCCTGTTGCGGGGAGTACTCTACGATTTTGAGCGCATCCAGTCGTTTGGTCAGAAAACGAAGCCGGCGATCGATTCCACGCAGTTCCCGTTTTCCTTCTTTATATTCTGCATTTTCACTGCGATCACCGAGGGCGGCTGCTTCGGAAACAGCCTGAGTAACCTGCGGACGTTTCACTTTCCACAGATACTTGAGTTCATCTTCGAGTTTTTGCCATCCGGCGCGGGTAATGAGGTTGGTTTTCATTGCCGTTACTCTGACAGAGGTAATTCATGTGCACGCAGCATAAGGGGTTTGCCATGAATAGCCAAACATCCTGCAAAACCGATGTGTAAAAGTGACTGGCTTCGCAAACTGACTATTTTTTATGAATTGACATTTTGTTGAAAAATCAGTCGCTTTAGTGATGCATGAGAAAAATCCCTGATTGTTCCTTCCAATCCTGCCCGGCAGACCCTTGCAAAGGTTCATAGGCATCCTTACACTTCTTAGGTGGAAAAAAGTGGGATATTGTGGAGTTATATTGCATAACTTGCAGTATTCTCTGGCTGGCAGGATATAACCAAACAGCAAGGTGCAGCATGCTACGTGGAGCACACGCAATTGCCCTGGATACCAAAGGGCGGTTAGCGGTTCCGACCAAGTACCGAGACTGGCTTCGCGAAGAGTGCGAGGGCCAGCTTGTCTGCACTATCGATATTGCCAATCCCTGTCTGCTGTTATACCCGCTTTGCGAATGGGAAGAGATAGAGAAAAAGCTTAAATCCCTCTCTGGCATGAATCCGGTGGAACGCCGTTTACAGCGTCTGTTGCTGGGGTATGCCAGTGAATGTGAGCTGGATGGTAACGGCCGGTTATTGTTATCAGCACCATTACGTCAGCATGCCGGGCTGGATAAGCAGGTCATGCTGGTGGGTCAATTAAATAAATTTGAAATCTGGAGTGAAACTCGCTGGTTACAGCAAGTTGATGAGGACATTCAGGCACTGCCGGAAATGGACTGGACTATTTCGGAGAAGTTGCGTGATTTTTCACTCTAGTACTGGGGATAAAAACTAATGGAACATATCACTGTACTGTTGCAGGAAGCGGTGGACGGGCTGGCTATCCGGCCTGACGGCATCTATGTGGACGGTACATTCGGACGTGGCGGACATTCCCGTCTGATCCTGCAGCAACTTGGCCCGCAAGGCCGGTTGTATGCTATTGACCGCGATCCTCAGGCGGTTGCTGTAGCCAAAGAGTGGCAGGACCCGCGTTTTGAAATCATTTCCGGTCCGTTCTCTTCACTGCATGAGTACATGGCAGAACGTGGTCTGCTGGGTAAAGTAGACGGTTTACTACTGGATCTGGGCGTTTCTTCGCCGCAACTGGATGAAGCTGAACGTGGTTTTAGCTTTATGAATGATGGTCCGCTCGATATGCGTATGGACCCGTTACATGGTGAAAGTGCGGCGGAATGGTTGTTACACGCCGACGTCGATGATATCGCCTGGGTACTGCGTACCTATGGCGAAGAACGTTTTGCGAACCGTATTGCGCGCGCCATTGTCGCTGATCGTGTCACTACGCCTTATACCCGTACCCGGCAGCTGGCTGAAATGATTGCCCGTGTCGTGCCAAACAAAGAAAAACATAAACATCCTGCCACCCGCAGTTTCCAGGCATTACGTATTCATGTGAATCAGGAACTGAAGGAAATCGAACAAACACTACAGGCTTCCTTATCGGTATTAGCGCCGGGCGGACGTCTGGCGGTGATCAGTTTCCATTCGCTGGAAGATCGTATTGTTAAGCAATTTATCCGTCAGCAGGAAAAAGGTATTCAGCCGCCGAGAGGTTTACCGATCACTGAAGATCAAATCCGTAAAACGCAGACACTGCACTCTGTTGGGAAGGCGATTAAACCCGGCGACAGTGAAGTTTCTGATAACGTCCGCTCACGCAGTTCGGTACTGCGCGTGGCTGAGCGTCTGGGAGGCTGAGCATGGAGCGCCGGCTTAATCTTGCCTTGCTGATCCTGCTGGATCTGAAACGGCATCTTTTTCAGGGCATTCTGGGATTGGCAATTCTTGGTTCGGCACTCACGACCATAGTGGTGACTGACGATACCCGCTCGGTGACGGCTGAGCTGAACAAGGTTCAGAGTAAGAGTGATGATTTGGAAGTTGAATGGCGGCATCTGGTTTTAGAACAAAATGCGTTGGCGGAACATTCGCGCGTTTCGGATATTGCCAGAGTCAAACTGGCAATGACTCGGCCTAAACCTTTAGAAGAAAAGATGATTAGCCTGCCATGAGAGCAAATACAAATACGAAGAAAAATAATAAGAAGCAGCAAGGCTCCGTGGTAGCTCCGTGGCGTTTCATGCTGCTGCTCGGATTTATTCTGGTTGGTTTTACCGGACTGGTTGCCCGCACAGCCTGGATCCAGATTATTCAGCCTGATCGCTTGCGTCAGGAAGGTGATATGCGTTCGCTCCGGACAACGGCAGATCCTTCTGATCGCGGCATGGTGACCGATCGCAATGGTGAGCAACTGGCGGTATCGGTGCCGGTACAGGCAGTATGGGCTGATCCGAAAGAGATCCATGCCGCTGATGGTCTGAAAAATACCGCCGCCTGGATGGCACTGGCGGATGTGCTGGGGCTGGATATGCGGAAGCTTACTTCCAGTGTGGCCGATCCCAAGCGCCGGTTTGTTTATCTGCAGCGTCAGATCACGCCGGCAGTTGCCGATTACATTGTGAAATTAAAACTTCCTGGTGTGCATTTGCGCCGGGAAACCCGCCGTTATTATCCGAGTGGTGAAATCAGTGCACATCTGGTTGGCAATACCAACATTGATGGCTCAGGCATTGAAGGGGTTGAACGCGCATTTAATGACTGGCTGAGTTCGACGCCTTCTGAATACAAGATCCGCAAAGATCGGCAAGGGCGGGTGATCGAGAATATCGGGATCGTTAAAGAAGGCAAAAAAGCCAATGATCTGGTGCTCAGTATTGATCAGCGTCTGCAATCTATAGCCTATCGTTCACTGAAGTATGCAACTGAAGTAAATAAAGCAACCTCCGGTTCACTGGTGCTGATGGATGTCGTGACCGGTGAAGTGCTGGCGATGGTAAATACACCGTCTTACAACCCGAATAACCGTGAACAATACCAGGGCTTCCGGGCGCGTAACCGTGCCGTAACGGATACCTATGAGCCAGGTTCTACAGTGAAGCCTATCGTTGCTCTGAGCGCACTGGAACATGGCGTGACTAACTGGAAAGAGGTACTGGATACCCGTCCGTTCTCTATCGGTGGCAAGGTCGTTACTGACAGTCACCGCATGGCATCCGGCGGATTATTTGACATTCTCAAGTACTCATCAAATATCGGCATGGCGCATCTGGCGTTACGTATGCAACCGCAATGGATCACCAGCAAGTTTGAGGAGTTTGGCCTCGGACAGGATTCAGGAACCGGCTTGATGGGTGAAAGCTCAGGCATGATCCCAATGCGCAGCCGCTGGTCAAAAATTGAACTTGCGACACTGGGCTTCGGTTATGGGTTACGTGTAACACCACTGCAGTTAACCGCCGCTTATGCCGCGTTAGCCAATAAAGGTATCCGTAAGCCAATATCTGTTCTGAAAGTATCACAATCACCGCAGGGCGAACGTATCATTGATCCGTTAATTGCAGAACAGGTCGTTCATGCATTAGAGAGTGTGGTTGAAGAAGGGGGTACCGGCGGTAAAGCGGCTGTTCCCGGATACCGTGTAGCGGGTAAGACCGGTACAGCTAAAGTGGCTACGGCTGGTGGGTACGGGAAAGATTATGTTGGTACTTTCGCCGGATTTGCTCCGGTCAGCAATCCGCGTTTTGCTATGGTCGTGATTATTAACGAGCCGCATGGTGCTTCATACTATGGTGGCTCTGTTGCAGGCCCGACTTTTGCGGAAGTAATGAGCAGTGCATTGCAATTGTATAATGTGCCGCCTGATGCACTACAGGAACCGAAAGAAGAACTGAATACAGCTCAACATAGCGAGGGGAAGAAAAATGCCACTCGCTCTTAAGCAACTACTGTCGGGTCTGAATATTCAGGCACCTGAGGTTGAACTGTGTGATATGCAGTTAGATACCCGGCTATTACAGCCGGGCTCATTGTTTCTGGCGCTGAAAGGTCATGCCACCGATGGTCGTATGTTTATGCGGCAAGCTGAACAAAAAGGCGCGGCGGCAATATTGTTTGATAACAGTGATGGCTTTGTAGCACCAGAGCTGAGTATTCCCTGTATCCCTGTTCCGGCGCTGGCGGAAAAGGTCAGTGAACTGGCCGGTCTGTTTTATGATTCGCCGGCACAAAAGCTGGATCTGGTCGGGGTTACCGGTACAAACGGCAAAAGTACCTGTACCCAGCTGATTGCTAACTGGACAGAGTTACTCGGACAAAAAGCCGGCGTGTTAGGCACATTAGGTAACGGATTATTTGGTCAGCTGACGGCTACTGAAAATACCACCGGTAGCGCGATATCCATCCAGCAGGGGTTAGCCCGGTTCGTTGCTGAAAAAGTTGATGTCGCCGCGATGGAAGTATCTTCGCATGGTCTGGTTCAGCACCGTGTGTCGGCACTGCAGTTTGCCGCAGCGGTATTTACCAATCTGAGCCGCGATCATCTCGATTATCATCACACCATGCAGGCATATGCTGAAGCTAAACGCCTGATATTTAAACAGGCAACTCCTGCCTGCTGCATCCTGAACGCCGATGATGCGACTGCCCGTGAATGGTTGCTGCAGATGCCGCAAGCCGTGGTGTATGGCATTGATCAGCAATTGCCGGAACATCCGGGACCATTTGTTTATGCGACCGATGTAAAATATCACCCGCAGGGTATTACTATCAGCATTCACTCTTCATGGGGGGATGGTGTATTATCTGCGCCCCTTCTCGGGAAGTTTAATGTATCTAATTTGCTGGCGGCGTTAGCGGTAATGTTGGTTTTGCAGTACGACTTTGAAACGCTGTGTCAGACGGCTTCCCGCCTGCAGCCTGTGACTGGTCGCATGGAGTGTTTTGGGAATCAGGATCAGCCACTGGTTGTGGTTGATTATGCGCATACGCCGGATGGTCTGGAAAAAGCCTTGCAGGCTGCCAGACAGCATTGTCACGGTCATTTGTACTGCCTGTTTGGCTGTGGCGGAGATCGTGATCGGGGTAAACGACCTCAAATGGCGGCGATAGCTGAACAATGGGCAGATACCCTGATTCTGACTGACGACAATCCTCGTACTGAAGATCCTGCAGCCATTATTGCAGATATGTGTGCCGGTTTGCAGAAACCGGAACAGGCACGTATCGAACATTCGCGCCCAAAAGCTATTCAGCTGGCACTGGCTCAGGCTGTTCCCGGTGACATTATTCTTCTGGCCGGGAAAGGCCATGAGGATTACCAGATCATTGGAAAAGAAAAACATCATTACAGTGATCGCGAAACAGTCATGCAACTACTGGGAGTAATGCAGTGATACCTATGTCATTGGCACAAATAGCTCAGGTAACTGATGGTCAGTTGCTGAACTGTCCGGATGCAACGCAAACGGTCAGTAATATCAGTACAGATACCCGTACCGTTGCCGCTGGTGCACTGTTTCTGGCCTTGCAGGGTGAACGCTTCGATGCCCACCAGTTTGTTGCACAGGCAGTTGCCAAAGGCGCTGTTGCGGCGGTGGTTTCCCGTCCTCTGACCGATGTTTCTATTCCGCAAATTCTGGTTGCTGATACCCGTATTGCCCTTGGTCAGATTGCTGCCTGGGTACGGGCGCAGCTTGATTTGCAGATCGTGGCGATTACCGGCAGTTGTGGCAAAACCACTCTGAAAGAGATGTGTGCTGCTATATTGCAGCAGGCTGCACCAGTGCTGGCGACACAGGGTAATCTGAATAACGAAATCGGCGTACCTCAGACATTGTTACGCTTAACGCCGGATGAACGTTATGCGGTAGTGGAACTCGGCGCCAATCACCCGGGTGAAATTGCCTGGACGACCTCTCTGGTGAAACCTGATGTTGCCGTGATCAATAATGTTGCAGCCGCTCATCTGGCCGGTTTCGGTTCATTACGCGGTGTTGCAGTAGCAAAGACGGAGATTTTCTCCGGACTATCGGATACTGGTACGGCGGTTATTAATGCTGACAGCGAATTCTACGATTGGTGGCGTGAAATTTTATCAGTCCGTACTTTCAGCTTTGGCGTCGAAAATCCGAAAGCAGATTTCCGTGCAGAGAATATCACTCAGGATGAGCAGGGTATTGCCGCTTTTACCCTGATATCCCCGCTGGGACAGATGGATATTCAGTTGCCTATTCCCGGACTGCACAATGTCAGTAATGCACTGGCGGCAGCTGCAGTCACCACAGCGCTGGGTTTATCTCTGGCACAGGTTCAATCCGGGCTGGCAAATATACTGCCGGTGAAAGGGCGATTCTGTGTACAGAAATTATCTGATGATTTAACGCTGATTGATGATACCTATAATGCCAGTGTACAGTCTGTCATGGCCGCGATCGATACACTGGCTGTTATGCCCGGCTACCGGGTACTTGCTTTTGGTGATATGGGTGAACTGGGTGCTGATGCTGCTGATTTGCATCGTCAGATCGGTGAACATGCACGTCTGAAAAAGCTTGATGCAGTACTGACAGTGGGTGAATTGTCGCGTCACACAGCAGAAGCTGCCGCCGGACAACATTTCGCGAATAAAGACAGCCTGTATCAGACTCTGCAAACGCTTATGCAACAACAACGACCCATGACTATTCTGGCCAAAGGTGCGCGCAGCGCCCGTATGGAAGAGGTAGTCGCTTTTGTTAAATCCTGTGAGGAACAAGCATGTTAGTATGGCTGGCGGAGTGGTTAACGCCCCATTTATCCTTTTTTCATGTGGTCTCGTATCTGACTTTCCGGGCCATAATGTCTATCCTGACCGGGCTCGGTTTTGCATTGTGGATCGGGCCTCGCCTGATCCGTCGTCTGCAATTACTGCAGATCGGACAAGTTGTCCGTAACGACGGTCCGGAGTCTCATTTCAGCAAAGCCGGTACCCCGACAATGGGCGGGATCATGATCCTGCTGTCTATCTTCCTGTCCGTGATTTTGTGGGCGCGTCTCAGTAACCCTTATGTCTGGGTTGTGTTGTTTGTACTGGTTAGCTTCGGCACTATCGGATTTATTGATGATTACCGTAAAGTGATCCGCAAGAACCCGGATGGCCTGATAGCACGCTGGAAATATTTCTGGCAGTCCGCTGCCGCACTGGTTGTTGCCTTTTTCCTCTACGCTACGGCGACGACAGATGCGCAAACAGTATTGGTGGTGCCTTTCTTTAAAGACATCATGCCGCAGTTAGGCTTGCTGTTCATTCTGATGACTTATTTTGTCATTGTCGGTGCTTCAAATGCAGTGAATCTGACCGATGGTCTGGATGGTCTGGCTATCATGCCGACTGTTATGGTGGCTGCAGGTTTCGCGCTGATTGCCTGGGCGACCGGTAACGTCAACTTTGCCAATTATCTGCATATTCCTTATGTCGCTAATGCCTCCGAACTGATGGTGATCTGTACCGCTATCATCGGTGCCGGTCTCGGCTTCCTCTGGTTTAATACCTATCCGGCACAGGTCTTTATGGGCGATGTGGGCTCATTGGCTCTGGGTGCGATATTGGGGATCATCGCTGTACTTGTCCGTCAGGAATTCCTGCTGTTCATTATGGGTGGTGTGTTTGTGATGGAAACGCTGTCGGTGATCCTGCAGGTTGGCTCTTATAAACTGCGTGGCCAGCGTATCTTCCGTATGGCACCGATACATCATCATTACGAATTAAAAGGCTGGCCGGAACCTCGTGTGATTGTCCGTTTCTGGATCATCACGCTGGTATTGGTGTTACTGGGTCTGGTCACTCTGAAACTGAGGTAGTCACGGATGCAACAGGTTGTCATCATCGGTCTGGGCAAAACAGGGCTTTCCTGCGTAACCTATTTTCGTCAGCGCGGTATTACGCCACTGGTTATGGATACCCGTGAAAATCCGCCGGGAAAAGAGTCTTTGCCTGCTGATTGCCGCCTGATTACAGGTCCGCTGGATGCTGAAATTTTATGTTCTGCATCACTGATTGTGGCAAGTCCCGGTATTGCGCTGGCTACACCTGCTTTGCAGGCTGCACAGATGGCCGGTGTGGAAATCGTTGGTGACATCGAGTTGTTTGCCCGTGAAGCCAAGGCACCAGTGATAGCGATTACCGGTTCGAACGGTAAAAGTACCGTTACCACCCTGGTTGGTCTGATGGCTGAACAAGCCGGATTCAAAGTGGGTATTGGCGGTAATATCGGTACGCCAGCGCTGGATTTGTTGCTGCAACCGGCCGATTTATACGTACTGGAATTATCCAGCTTTCAGCTGGAAACAACCTCTTCCTTACAGCCAGCTGCCGCGGTGATCCTGAATCTGAGTGAAGATCATCTGGATCGTTACGATGGCATGGCTGGTTATCTGGCTGCCAAGCAACGTATTTTTGCCAATGTAAAACATATTGTAGTTAACCGCGATGATGCAGCTACTTTGCCGCCGCAACTCTCTTACTGGCAGAGTTTTGGTCTGAATAGTGAATCTTACGGCCGTATTCAGCAGGATGATGGTTTGTGGCTGAGTGTCGATGGCAAACCGGTCTTATCTGTTGCTGAACTTCATATCGTTGGTGCTCATAACCAGATGAATGCGCTGGCAGCTATGGCGCTGGCTGATGCTGTCGGGATCCCGCAAGCGGCACAGCTGACAGTGTTGCGCTCATTCACTGGTTTAGCCCATCGTTGTCAGTTTGTCCGTGCAGTGAATGGCGTCCGCTGGATCAACGATTCCAAAGCCACCAATGTTGGCTCTACGCTGGCCGCTGTTGCCGGTGTTAGTGAAAGTGTACAGGGGCGTCTGTGGTTACTGGCTGGTGGCCAGGGGAAAGGGCAGGATTTTTCTCCGTTACAGCCGTTACTGGCTAATCAGATTTATCGTATGGTCTGCTTTGGTCAGGATGTCGATATCCTGATGAAACTGTCTGACAACACACAGCGTGTTGCTGATTTGGATGAGGCGGTGCGTTGCGTAGCGGCAGAAGCTCAGCCGGGTGACTGGGTTTTACTGGCTCCGGCTTGCGCCAGTCTGGATCAGTTCCGTAATTTCGAACAACGCGGCCAGCGGTTCGCCGATCTGGTGAATGCATTATGAAGCAGCTTCTGCGGACAATGATGGCGGCTGTGTGGCGCTGGTTTGTTCCTGAACGGCCATCTTTCTACGATCGCGGTCTTTTGGCGCTGACGTTTTCTCTGATGGGCATTGGCCTGATGATGGTCGCATCGGCATCCATTAAAGAAGGCCCGGGCGGTGATATGTTTTATTTCACCAAACGGCATCTGATCTTTTTATTTGTCTGCCTCGGTATTGGTGTCGGCACCCTGTATCTGCCATTGGAACGCTGGAAAGAGTGGAGTGGCCGGTTACTGGTTGGTGCGCTGGCGTTACTGTTCGCCGTGCTGGCTGTGGGTCGTACGGTAAATGGTGCAAAACGCTGGATCGGCTTTGGTTTTTTCAATATTCAGCCTGCTGAATTAGCCAAACTGGCTCTGATCGTGTTTATTGCCAGTTATCTGGTGCGACGCAGTGACGAGGTGCGGGGTAATGTCGGCGGTTTTGTGAAACCACTGGCAGTCGTGTTTTTGCTGGCTATCATGCTGCTGGCACAACCCGATCTGGGGTCGGTGGTCGTACTGTTTGTCTGTACATTCGGATTGCTGTTTATCGGTGGTGCGAAGCTCATACAGTTCATTGCCATTATCGTCGCCGGACTTTCTGCTCTGGCCGGGCTGATCATTTATGAGCCTTACCGTTTACGGCGCGTGACATCATTTCTTGATCCCTGGGCTGATCCATTTGGCAGCGGTTATCAGCTGACTCAGTCATTAATGGCTTTTGGTCGCGGCGGATTTTTTGGTCAGGGGCTGGGAAATTCAGTCCAGAAATTATCCTATCTGCCGGAAGCGCATACCGACTTTGTATTCGCCATTCTGGGTGAAGAATTAGGTTATTTTGGTGTTCTGGTCGTATTGTTTCTGCAGTTGTTACTGGCAATGAAGGCATTACAGATCGGGCGTACCGCTTTGTTGCGGAGTAAGTTTTTTGAAGGCTACATGGCCTGCGGTATAGGTATCTGGTTCAGCTTCCAGACAGTTGTTAACGTTGGTGCTGCAGCCGGTATGTTACCAACCAAAGGGCTAACACTGCCGCTGGTCAGTTACGGTGGTTCCAGCCTGATTGCAATCACTATGGCCGTCGCTATTTTGCTGCGAATTGATTTTGAACGTCGGCTGGACACCAGTCATGTCATCCAGCGGGAGGCTGCATGAGTCGTACAATGGTTATTATGGCTGGTGGTACCGGCGGGCATGTTTTTCCCGGTCTGGCTGTTGCACATCGCCTGCAGGCCGATGGCTGGAATATCCACTGGCTGGGTACGCCGGATCGTATGGAAGCTGACTTGGTTCCGGCGCATGGGTTCCCGATAGAATTTATCAATATTCGCGGTTTGCGCAACCATGGTCTGGTTCGCAAGCTGCTGGCACCGTTTCAAATCTGTAAGGCTGTATTACAGGCGCTAATGATCCTGCGCCGCATCAAGCCAGATGTTGTGCTGGGAATGGGTGGTTATGCTGCCGGTCCGGGTGGTGTGGCGGCTAAATTACTGGGTATTCCCGTGGTGCTGCATGAGCAGAACGCGGCTGCCGGATTGACTAACCGCCTGCTGGCAAAAATTGCAACCCGCATCCTGATGGGTTTTGAAGGCGCTTTTCCGCTGACAGAACGCTCACGGGTAGTCGGCAACCCGGTCCGGGATGAATTTCTGCAACTGGCTCAGAAACCACTCAAGAAGTATCACACCGGTAATCCGCTGAAGATTCTGATCGTTGGTGGCAGCCTTGGCGCAAGACCGTTAAATCAGATCGTGCCGCATGCGCTGGCCAAACTGAACAACATTGATGTCCGTCATCAGAGTGGTAAAGGTAATGCGCCGGCCGTCAGTGACCTGTATCAGTCGCTGGGCGTTACTACAGTCACCGTTACCGAATTTATCACTGACATGGCTGCGGCTTATGAATGGGCTGATTTACTGATTTGCCGGGCTGGCGCATTAACAGTCGCCGAGGTTGCTGCTGCCGGTATTCCTGCCGTGTTTGTTCCTTTGCCGCATGCCGTGGATGATCACCAGACCCGAAATGCCGAGAGCTTAACCAGACGAGGTGCTGCGGTGCTGATGCCACAAAAAGAGATGACCGCCGATAAGCTGGCTGAATTGATAGCGCAATGGCAGGCGGATCCACGACAGTTACAAAAAATAGCTCAGCTTTCCCGGTCGGCTGCAATTCTTGATGCGACTGACCGTGTGGTAAGTGAATGCAAAGCACTAATTTAATAAGAGAACAGAACGCAGATGACAAAGGTTGAGTTAGCCAAATTAAGAACCATGATTCCGGAAATGCGCCGTGTACGCCGTATTCATTTTATTGGTATCGGTGGCGCCGGGATGGGCGGTATTGCTGAAGTTCTGGCTAACGAAGGCTACCAGATCAGTGGTTCTGATATTGCCAATAATCGGGTAACCGAACATCTGGCATCATTAGGCGCTGAGATTCAAATCGGTCATAAACCTGAGAATGTGCATGGTGCCAGTGTTGTTGTGGTTTCTACCGCAATTCATGGGGATAATCCGGAAGTGATGGCAGCCCGGGAATTACGTATTCCGGTTGTCCGCCGTGCTGAAATGCTGGCTGAACTGATGCGTTACCGTCATGGTATCGCGATTGCCGGTACCCATGGCAAAACGACTACTACCAGCCTGATCGCCAGTGTTTATGCTCAGGCCGGTGCTGATCCTACCTTTGTTATCGGCGGCCTGCTGAACAGTGCCGGTACCAATGCCCGTCTGGGTACCAGCCGCTATCTGATCGCAGAAGCTGATGAAAGTGATGCATCTTTCCTGCATTTACAGCCAATGGTCGCTATTGTTACTAATATCGAAGCAGATCATATGGATACGTATGGCGGTGACTTTACCAAGCTCCGCGCTACTTTCCTTGAATTCCTGCACAACCTGCCTTTCTATGGACTGGCTGTAGTTTGTATTGATGATCCGGTTATCCGTGAGTTATTACCGGAAATCGGTCGTTCAACCATCACTTATGGTTACAGCGAGGATGCTGATATTCAGGTGCAGGAATTTGTACAGGAAGGCAGTCAGAGTCAATTCCGGTTACGTCTGCAGGATGGTTCATTCTTGCCTCTGCGTCTGAACTTGCCTGGCCGCCATAATGCACTGAATGCAGCAGCGACAGTTGCCGTGGCATTGGAAGATCATATTCCGACAGATGCGATTGTAGATGCACTGGCACAATTTGCCGGCGTTGGCCGTCGTTTTCAGCAATACGGTGAATTTGATACGGGTGCCGGTAAAGTCTTACTGGTCGACGATTATGGTCATCATCCGACGGAAGTGCGCGCTACGTTAGCCGCTACCCGGGCTGCCTGGCCGGAACGTCGTCTGGTACTGGTTTTCCAGCCGCATCGCTACACCCGTACCCGTGATTTATACGATGATTTTGCTGAAGTACTGGCAAAAGCAGATGTGCTTATCATGCTGGATGTCTATGCAGCGGGTGAAGATCCGATCCCTGGTGCGGATGGCCGCAGTCTGTGCAGATCGATAAGACAACGTGGCACATTGGATCCGATCTTTGTCGCTACACCAGCGGAAGTTCCGGGTGTTCTGGCGGATGTATTAAAGGATGGCGATGTCGTGCTGACCCAGGGTGCCGGTAACGTCGGACAGCTGTCCCGTAAACTGGCAGAATTGAAATTACACATTAATGCGATGAAAACGGCAATTTAATCATATTAACTGGTAAATTTGGTGCTGAACAGGTCCTTATGGTTTTGACCGATCATGACGGACCGTTATAATGCAGCATCAACCTGGATATGAATATTGGTTAAGGTGAAGATGTGCGACAGGCGCGATTAACCTCCGATGAGCAGGATTCAGCGCCGGTTGGAGGTCGCAGACAAATGACAGAAACAACAAACCGTACCCGCGGTGAATTTTTATTCGGGCTGGTTTTCTTTGTTTCAGTTGTCATTGGTGTATGGTCAACGGCAGCAGATATTCGTCGCTGGTTGTTTGATGAAGATAAAATTCCGGTCAGCGGATTGGTTGTGCAGGGTGAGCTGGAGTATGTCAAGACGGATGAAATCCGTAAGGTGCTGGCAGCTAACCCTCAAACCAACAATTTTTTCAGACTGGATGTGAATCAGCTGCAGAAAGCGGTTGAAGAGTTACCGTGGGTTTATCGGTCTTCTGTGCGTAAACGCTGGCCCGCGTTGCTGTATGTTTATGTCGTTGAGCAAACCCCGTGTGCACTCTGGGGGAATGACCGGTTGCTCAGTACACGCGGTGCTATTTTCAAGGCGCCACGCGACAGACTGAATAAACCACTGGTGCAACTTTCCGGCCCGGATGACATGGCCGGAATGATTTGGGATCAATACCAGCAATTTGAAAGAGTGCTGGCATTAAACGGATACCACGTGACGTCGGTTCATATGACTAACCGCCACTCGTGGGAAATCCAACTGGCGTCAGGGTTGAAATTGATCCTCGGCCGTAATGAAATGCTGGTGAAATTACAACAATTTATTGATGTCTATCCGCAACTGGAAAATAGAGAAATGATTGATTATATCGATCTTCGCTATGACACTGGGGTAGCTGTCAGCTGGAAACAACAAGAAGGGAGTGGTGATGACCAAAACCCCAGACAGAAATCTGATAGTCGGACTTGATATAGGTACAACCAAAATTGCGGTTTTGGTCGGTGAAGTGCTGCCTGATGGAGAGGTCAATATTGTTGGTCTGGGAACCCATGCTGCTAAAGGTATGGATAAAGGCGGCGTCAACGATCTTGAGTCGGTCGTCAAATCTTTACAGCGCGCAGTAGAAGAAGCCGAAATGATGGCTCAGTGCCATATTTCATCGGTATTTCTTGGTATCTCCGGAAAGCATATCGAATGCCGGAATGAAAAAGGCATCGTTCCTATTTCTGACGAAGAAGTCACGCAGGATGACGTGGATAATGTTATTCATACTGCGAAGTCAGTGCGTTTACCGGAAGAGCACCGGGTGCTGCATGTCATCCCGCAGGAATATTCCATCGATTATCAGGAAGGGATAAAAAATCCGATTGGCCTGTCTGGTGTCCGTATGGGTGCGAAAGTGCACCTGATTACCTGTCATAATGATATGGCGCGTAACATTGAAAAATGTGTTGAACGGGTCGGACTAAAGGTTGATCAGATCATCTTCTCTGCACTGGCATCCAGTTATGCTGTGTTAACCGATGATGAAAAAGAATTAGGTGTTTGCGTTGTCGATATCGGCGGCGGAACCATGGACATTGCTATATTTACCGGCGGTGCATTACGTTACAGCAAGGTGATACCTTATGCCGGTCAGGCTGTAACCAGCGATATCGCCTATGCGTTCGGTACACCACCGGTAGATGCTGAAGCGATTAAAATGCGCTATGGCTGTGCACTCGGTCGTCTGGTCAGTAAAGAAGACACTATTGAAGTGCCGAGTGTGGGTGGTCGTCCTGCCCGCAGCTTACAACGTCAGACACTGGCTGAGGTGATTGAGCCGCGTTATACCGAACTACTCGGCATGGTGCATGATGAAATCATGCGCGTTCAGTCTGAGCTCAGATCTCAGGGTATTAAACATCAGCTGGCTGCCGGTGTTGTTTTAACTGGTGGTGCAGCAGAAATAGAAGGTATCGTTGAGTGTGCCGAACAGGTGTTCCAGTGCCAGGTTCGGATCGGTCACCCAACCAATATTCGGGGCCTTACTGATTATGTGGAAGCACCAGCTTACGCAACCGCAGTAGGGTTATTGCAATACGGTAAATTGCATCAGGGACAAACCGTGGTGGATGTACGTGAAAAAGCCAGTGTGACTGGCTGGTTCAAACGTGTCACTAACTGGTTAAAAGGCGAATTCTAGTTTTTGCGAAAGCGAAACCAAGCGAGGCGGAGAGATAATCATGTTTACATTTGAACCGGTTGGCAGTCAGGGTGATGATGCACTGATTAAAGTTATTGGCGTCGGTGGCGGTGGCGGTAATGCTGTTGAACACATGTTGCGCGAAAGTATTGAAGGTGTTCACTTTGTTGTGGTGAATACAGATGCTCAGGCATTACGTAATTCAGGTGCTGAAACCACGATTCAGATTGGTGCCAATATCACCAAAGGTCTGGGCGCCGGTGCAAACCCGGATGTAGGCCGTGAAGCCGCACTGGAAAACCGTGATGAAATTCGCCAGATGCTGGCAGGTTCTGACATGGTATTTATTTCTGCCGGTATGGGTGGCGGTACTGGTACTGGTGCTGCGCCGGTGATTGCCGAAGTGGCGAAAGAACTGGGCATTCTGACTGTAGCTGTCGTTACCAAGCCATTCAACTTTGAAGGTAAAAAGCGCATGAGTTATGCGCTGCAGGGTATCGATGAACTGTCAAAGCATGTTGACTCATTAATCACTATCCCTAACGACAAATTGCTGAAGGTTCTGGGTCGTGGTGTCAGCCTGCTGGATGCGTTCAAAGCGGCTAACAACGTATTAATGGGTGCCGTACAAGGTATTGCTGAGCTGATTACCCGTCCGGGTCTGATCAACGTTGACTTTGCTGACGTACGTACTGTTATGCGTGAAATGGGTACTGCAATGATGGGTACCGGTTCTGCGCGTGGCGATGATCGTGCTGAAGAAGCAGCAGAGAAAGCGATCTCCAGCCCACTGCTGGAAGATATCGATTTGGCTGGTGCCAAGGGTATTCTGGTTAACATCACAGCTGGTCTGGATGTCACCATGGAAGAGTTTGAAACTGTCGGTAACGCAGTTAAAGCATTCGCTTCTGAAAATGCAACCGTGGTTGTTGGTGCGGTAATTGATCCTTCTCTGGAAGATGAATTACGCGTGACCGTTGTGGCAACTGGTATCGGTAACGAACGTAAACCTGACATTACTCTGGTTAAAAATGCACAGAAAGCAGCTGTTGAGCGTCCAATGCGTCCGATGATGCATGAAACTCATGCTCCGCGTTACGATGATCGCGTAATGCAGCAGACTGTGAATGCTGAACCGCAACCACGCAGTGAACCGGATTATCTGGATATCCCTGCGTTCCTGCGTAAGCAAGCAGACTAATCTGTCGGGCAAAGCTAAACAGGTTGTGCATGCTATGCTGAATGTATAGCATGCACAAAAATTAGCATCAATATTGCAGCTATGTTACATTGGCGCGGACGGGCTATGGCTCAGAAAGTCTGTGGTGAGGATATTTATGATTAGACAACGTACACTTAAGCAACTGGTTCATGCCACCGGAGTGGGTTTGCACTCAGGCCGCAAGGTGTCGCTGACGTTTCGTCCAGCACCGGTGAATACTGGTATCGTCTATGTCAGAACCGATCTGCAGCCTGAAGTTGAACTGCGGGCAGATGCGCAATTTGTGCGTGATACCGTGCTGTGTACAGCACTGGTGAACGAACAGGGTGTGCGTATTTCTACCGTTGAGCACTTATCCGCTGCCCTGGCTTCATTGGGTATTGATAACCTGTATGTCGAAGTTGATGCACCTGAAGTGCCGGTAATGGATGGCAGTGCTCATCCGTTTATTTACCTGCTGCAATCAGGCGGTATCGAAGAACAATCCTTACCAAAACAATTTATCCGTATTAAAAAGAAAATCCGGGTAGAAGACGGTGACAAATGGGCTGAGTTTGCGCCTTATCATCGTGGTTTCCGTATGGATTTGAAAATTGACTTCCGTCATCCGGTTTTTGATAAACAAAACCAGCATCTGGTATTCGATTTCTCCGGCAGTAAATTTGCTAAAGAAATCAGCCGGGCAAGAACATTTGGTTTCATGAAAGATATTGAATATCTGCACTCTCAGAATCTGGCATTGGGTGGCAGTCTGGACAACGCAGTTGTACTGGATGACTATCGCGTGCTGAATGAAGAAGGGCTGCGATATGCAGATGAATTCGTGAAACATAAGCTGCTGGATGCAATTGGTGATTTGTATATGTGCAATCACAGCATCCTTGGTCAGTTTACAGCCTATAAAACCGGCCATGCAGTCAATAACAAACTGCTGCGCGCTTTGCTGGCTGATGCTGAAGCCTGGGAGATGGTGACCTTTGAAGAGGAAGCTGCAAAATCTCCGATTGCTTACTTTGGTACCAAGCTCGTTTTAGCTTAAGCTGAATCAACACTGAATAGTTCACAAAGCACCGGTTCTCCGCCCGGTGCTTTGTTGTTTCTGCCTGCGACAATAGCAGACGCATAAGTCTGATTATGGTAATCTTTTCCTACCGCAAGTTGGGGCATTCCAGATATTCTTTCCTTGAATCCCAGATTTTTCGTCCCCATATATCGCGTAATGACATTACAGATTCAGAATCGCTGTCCGTCTGGACAGACAATAATCAATAGCCTGAGAGTTGGGTAATAATGATCACCAAACTATTTACCAAGATCATTGGTAGTCGCAATGACCGCACCGTAAAAGCGTTAAAAAAGATCGTAAAACAAATCAACGAACTTGAACCCCAGTTTGCCTCTCTGGCTGATGTGGATTTGCAGGCGAAGACAGTCGAATTCCGTCAGCGCCTGGAAAAAGGTGAAGAGCTCGATGCTCTGTTACCTGAAGCCTTTGCGACTGTCCGTGAAGCATCAAAACGTGTATTCGGTATGCGTCACTTTGATGTCCAGATGATGGGCGGCATAGTGCTGAATAACAACCAGATCGCTGAAATGAAGACCGGTGAAGGTAAAACGCTGACCGCGACATTGCCAGCCTATCTGAATGCGCTGACCGGACAGGGCGTGCACATTGTAACCGTGAACGACTATCTGGCGCGCCGTGATGCAGAATGGAGCCGTCCGCTGTTCGCTTTCCTGGGTATGACCGTTGGTTGCAACCTGTCAGGTATGAGTCACGAAGAAAAACAGGCGGCTTATGCCTGTGACATTACCTATGGCACGAACAACGAATTTGGTTTCGATTATCTGCGCGACAACATGGCGTTTGCAGCCGAACAACGTGTGCAACGACCACTTTACTATGCATTAGTGGATGAAGTGGATTCTGTGCTGATTGATGAAGCGCGTACTCCGCTGATCATTTCCGGTGCTGCCGAAGACAGTTCTGAACTCTATATCAAGATTAATACACTGGTACCGTTGCTGCAGAAACAGGATAAAGAAGATTCTGAAGAGTATCAGGGTAACGGCCACTACACTGTCGATGAGAAAGCCCGTCAGGCTTATCTGACTGAAAATGGTCAGATCTTTGTTGAAGGCTGGTTAAAACAACAAGGATTAATGAGCGAAGATGACTCTTTATTCTCTGTCGCCAATATCACGTTACTGCATCATGTGAATGCCGCATTACGTGCGAATACCCTGTTTGAACGTGATGTTGATTACATCGTTAAAGACGATGAAGTAATTATTGTTGATGAGCATACAGGCCGTACCATGGCCGGGCGCCGCTGGTCTGAAGGTTTGCATCAGGCGATCGAAGCCAAAGAAGGCGCAAAAATCCGTAACGAAAACCAGACCCTGGCTTCTATTACCTTCCAGAACTATTTCCGTTTATACGAAAAACTGGCAGGTATGACCGGGACTGCGGATACTGAAGCGTATGAGTTCCAGCAGATCTATGGTCTGGAAACTGTGGTTCTGCCAACCAACCGTCCGATGATCCGTGATGATATGGGCGATCTGGTTTACCTGACCGAACAGGAAAAATACGACGCAATTATTGAAGATATCAAGATCCGTGTCGCTGAACAGCGTCCGGTGCTGGTTGGTACTATCTCTATCGAGAACTCAGAGCTGCTGTCCAATATCCTGACGAAAGAAGGTATTGAGCACAAAGTGCTGAATGCCAAATTCCACGCTCAGGAAGCGCAAATTGTTGCCCAGGCTGGCCGTCCTAGTGCAGTAACTATTGCAACCAACATGGCGGGTCGTGGTACTGACATCGTGCTGGGCGGTAGCTGGCAGGCTGAAATTGATGCGCTGGAAAATCCGACTGCAGAGCAGATCGCAGCAATCAAGAATGAATGGCAAGTACGTCATGACGAGGTGATCGCTGCCGGTGGTCTGCATATTATCGGTACTGAACGTCATGAATCGCGTCGTATTGATAACCAGTTGCGTGGCCGTTCCGGTCGTCAGGGGGATCCGGGTTCATCCCGTTTCTATCTGTCGATGGAAGACAGCCTGATGCGTATTTTCGCTTCTGATCGTGTCAGTGGCATGATGAAAAAACTGGGCATGGAACATGGCGAAGCCATTGAACATCCATGGGTCAGCAAAGCGATTGAAAATGCACAGCGTAAAGTGGAAGGCCGTAACTTCGATATCCGTAAGAACCTGCTGGAATTTGATGACGTAGCCAATGACCAGCGTAAGGTTGTTTATGAACAGCGTAATGAACTGCTGGAAAGTGCGGATATTTCAGAAACCATCAAACTGATCCGGACTGACGTGATTGATCGTGTTATTGATCAATATATTGCGCCGCACTCATTAGATGAAAGCTGGGATATTGCCGGTCTGGAACTGCGTCTGCGTACTGATTTTGCCATTGATCTGCCGATCGCTCAGTGGATCAAGGAAGATGACAAGTTATACGAAGAAAAAATTCGTGAACGCATCATCAGCGAAATTGAAGCCAGCTATGCGCATAAAGAAGAGCTGGCCGGACATGAAGTTCTGCGTCAGTTTGAAAAATCAGTGATGCTGCAAACACTGGATAATCTGTGGAAAGAACATCTGGCGGCGATGGATCATCTGCGTCAGGGTATCCATCTGCGCGGTTACGCACAGAAGAATCCAAAACAGGAATATAAGCGTGAAGCCTTTGAGTTATTTACTCAGATGCTGGAAGCGCTGAAACAACAGGTGGTGAGCGTTCTGTGCCGTATCCAGGTGCAGGAACCGGATGTGGATGCTATTGAAGAACAGCGCCGTCAGTCAGACTCAGCCCAGGTTCGTACTTACAGCCATGAAGAGATCAATGCACTGGCGGAAGAAGAAGCGGAATCTGTGGATGGTCAAGCTGTGGAGCCATTTGTTCGCGATGGTGCCAAAGTCGGGCGTAATGATCCTTGCCCTTGCGGTTCAGGTAAAAAGTACAAGCACTGCCATGGCAAACTGGATTAATTGATTGTTAATCAAAAATAATTATAAAAAGCGGCTGCGGCCGCTTTTTTATTTATGGTATTAACTGCTGAACGAGGTACAACAATGAAGCAAGTGTGGGTCGCAGTCGGGGTTATTTATGATCCTCAGCTGGGATATTTTATCTGCCGCCGGGCAACACATCAGCATCAGGGCGGAAAATGGGAGTTTCCGGGCGGGAAGGTTGAAGCGGGCGAAACTGTTCAGCAGGCGTTAAAAAGGGAATTGCAGGAAGAGATTGGCATTGATGTCAGCACTGCAGAACCTTTGCTGGTGATTGAGCATACCTACAGCGATAAAGCGGTGAAACTCGATGTCTGGCTGGTCACTGCGTTTAATGGTACGGCGCAGAGTCTGGAAGGGCTGGAGAATCGCTGGGTTCAGTTAACGGAACTGGAGCAGCTGGATTTTCCGGAGGCTAATTTACCGATTATCGATGCGTTAAAAGCAAGGGCAGGAAATTAATCCTGCTCCAGTAATTCCAGATCTTCTGCCGAGAGTTGCGGTCTGGCAGTATCTGATGATGGCGTGTGTTCTTCACCGGCGATACTGCGTTCGTCACTGAACCATTCACCGAGATCGATCAAACGGCAGCGGTCGCTGCAAAAAGGGCGATACTGGCTAAGCGGGCTCCACTCGACCGGGGTTCCGCAAGTCGGACAATCAACTTTCAGGCTCATTTCTACTACAACACATCTGAAATAAAAGATGGAGCGATTATATCACATCATCCGTGTGACAGGTGTTGTGCCGCTGAGAGTGCCGCTAATTGCAGGTAACGCTGATGCAAGGCATAAACTGCCTGCTGTCGCTGGGTGGCTGTCACATCATCCCCGTTCTGAATGATGTCATCGGCAAGTTCTAATCGTTGCTGGCGTGGGCATTGTGCCGCGATGATGGCCTTGACCTGTTCTTCTGTAGAGTTATCACGCAGCATGGTGCGCCGGATTTGCGTTGCCTCATCGACATCAATGACCAGTGTGCGTTGCACCAGTGATTGCAGGTGATTTTCAAATAACAGCGGCACCATCAGAATGCAGTAGGGGCCTTGGGCTTGCTGACATTGCTGCACCATGCGCTGACGGATCAGCGGGTGCAGCAGATTGTTCAGCCATGCTCTGGCTGCCGGATCAGCAAATATTTTTTCCCGTAACCGGCGGCGATCCAGTGTGCCATCAGCTTGTATTACATCCTGACCAAAATGCTGAGCAATGGTTGTTAATGCCGGCTCTCCGGGCTGAACTACGTCACGGGCAGTCTGGTCGGCATCGATGCATGGAACACCCAGTTCACTGAAATGCTTAGCTATGGTGGATTTACCGCTGCCGATGCCGCCGGTGAGCCCGATGATAAACATCAGCTGAGTAGCCCCAGATACCAGTCGGTTAACTGGTTACCCCAGAGTAAGGCAATCCAGCCGGCAATTGCCAGATAGGGGCCGAAAGGCATTGGTTTGCCCTGTTGCTGACGTTTCATGACCAGTAAGGTGATACCCAGTACTGCGCCGACGCAGGAGGAGAGGATCAGGATCAGTGGCAGCGATTGCCAGCCCAGCCAGGCACCGAGCGCGGCAAGTAATTTGAAATCGCCATAGCCCATGCCTTCTTTACCGGTAAGCAGTTTGAATGCCCAGTAAATAGACCACAGCACCATATAACCGGCGATGGCACCGATTACGGCATCGGTGAGTGGTACAAACTGCTGAGACAGATTAAGTAATAAGCCGACCCAGAGCAGGGGGAGGGTTAGTTGATCCGGCAGTAATAGCTTATCGAAGTCGATAAAGGTCAGTGCCAGTAAAATCCAGGTCAGCAGTAGTGCACCAGCCAGTGCCCAGCCGGGCGGATAATAGAAAGCGACAGTAACTGAAGCCAGTGCGCACAGCAGCTCTACCAGCGGATAACGTGCACTGATGGGGTGCTGGCATGCACTGCAGCGGCCTTTGAGAAATAACCAGCTCAGTAACGGGATATTTTCCAGTGCCGTGATCTGATGGCCGCAATGCGGGCAGGCGGAACGCGGCAAAAACAGGTTATAAGGTGCAGCCGGTGCCGGGAGATTGTCACCTTCGGCAAAGTAATCCTGATATTCCTGCTGCCAGCCGCGTTCCAGCATGATGGGCAGACGGTGGATCAGGACATTCAGAAAGCTGCCAACCAGCAATGAGAACAGACCGAGCAGGAAAAAATATAGCCAGGCGTACTGGCTATAAAGCATAAAAATCAGATCCATGAGTAACCACTAAATTAATGAATAACGCTGCCAAGTTTAAAGATAGGCAGATACATGGCGATAACCATACCACCGACCAGAATACCTAGTATTACCATCATCAATGGTTCTATCAGGCTGGAGAGCGCATCGACCGCATCATCCACCTGCTGTTCATAGATACCGGCGACTTTGGAGAGCATATCATCCAGAGAACCGGATTCTTCACCAATCATGATCATCTGGATGACCATTTCCGGGAACACGTTGGTGGTGCGCATGGCGACGTTCATCTGCATGCCGGACATCACTTCGTTACGGACATTCATGATGGCGTGACGGTATACCGCATTACCGGCGGAACCGGCGGCAGCAATCAGGCCGTCAACCAGCGGCAGGCCAGCGGCAAAGGTGGTGGAAAGTGTGCGGGCATAGCGCGCCAGTGCGGCTTTTTGCAAAATGATACCGACAATCGGCAACTTCAGAATGAACTTGTCGGTGGCATCACGGACCGATTCCATGCGCCGGTAAGAGTGAATATAAACAAAAATCAGAGCCACCAGACCACCAAAAACAAAATACCAGTAAGCCTGTACTATACGTGATAGCGTAATAATCATGCGGGTAAAGGCGGGTAGTTCAGCGCCGAAACTTTTAAAAATTTTATCAAATTCCGGTATTACAAAGAGCAAAAGAATAGCGGTAACCACCAGCGCTACAAAAAGAACAGTTGCCGGATAAAACAATGCTTTTTTGATTTTGGATTTTAGGGCTTCGGCTTTTTCCCGGTAGATGGCGATGCGATCAAATACCGCATCCAGCGCACCGGACTGTTCACCGGAGGCGACCAGATCACAATAAAGATCATCAAAATAACGCGGGTACTGGCGCAAGGCTTTGGATGGCGGAGTGCCGGTTTCAATGTCAGCACAGATAGCGGCCAGCATTTCACGCATCGGGCGTTTTTCATGGCTGCCGGCGAGCAAGCGCAGTGTCTGCACCAGCGGCACCCCCGCAGTCAGCATGGTCGCAATCTGGCGGGTTAATACCGCGATATCCATCGGTTTGATGGTTTGCGTGTAGCGGGTGACTATGGATTCCTGGTGTTTGCTGATTTTCTGCACCACGACACCCTGACGGATCAGATCGGCCTTGACCTGAGCCAGCGTTTCACCTTTCATTTCACCGGACACCTTCTGACCGCGGCGGTTAACGCCGCGCCAGACAAATGACTGAGAGACTCTGGGTTGAGGCTTATTTGCCGTTGCAGCGGCGGAGGATTGTTGAGCCACGGCCATAATGATTCTTCCTTAAAATTATATGCAGGTCACGCGGTTGACTTCAGCCAGACTGGTGACGCCGGCCCGGGCTTTCTCCAGTCCGGTACGGTAGAGTGTCACCATGCCTTCACTTATCGCCGTCTCGGCGATTTGTAATGAGTTACCGCCTTCCATGATCAGATTGGCGATGTTTTCAGACATCGGCAGCATTTCATAAATACCGACCCGGCCCTTATAGCCGTTGGAACATTGATCGCAACCCACTGGTTTGTAGAACGTGATGCCAGCAGCGACTTCATCATGAGTATAGCCCATCTCCAGCAGCTCATGCTCCGGGATCTGATGCGGCTTTTTACAGTGCGGGCAGAGGCGACGGGCCAGGCGCTGTGCGATGATCAGGGTAACAGACGAGGCGACGTTAAAGGCCGGTACGCCCATATTCAGCAAGCGGGTCAGGGTTTCTGCTGCGGAGTTAGTGTGCAGGGTGGATAACACCAGGTGACCGGTCTGCGCAGCTTTAATGGCGATTTCCGCGGTTTCCAGGTCGCGGATTTCCCCGACCATGACGACATCCGGATCCTGACGCAGGAAAGAACGCAGAGCGTTGGCAAAGGTGAGACCGGCTTTGGGGTTGACCTGCACCTGATTGATACCAGCCAGGTTGATTTCTATCGGATCTTCCGCGGTGGAGATATTCAGTTCACTGGTGTTGAGAATGTTCAGACCGGTATAGAGCGAGACGGTTTTACCGGAACCGGTGGGGCCGGTGACCAGAATCATGCCCTGCGGGCGGGCCAGGGTATCAAGATAAAGCTGTTTTTGCTTTTCATCAAAACCGAGCATCTCAATGTTCAGGCTGGCTGCCGAGGAGTCGAGAATACGCAGTACGACCTTTTCGCCCCACATGGTGGGCAGGGTGCTGACACGCAGGTCGACGGAGCGGTTTTTTGCCAAACGTAATTTTATACGGCCATCCTGCGGTAAGCGGCGCTCGGCGATATCCAGCCGGGACATTACCTTGAGGCGGGCAGAAAAACGGTTAGCCAGATTAACCGGCGGGGTGGCGATTTCATATAAAATACCGTCGATACGAAAACGGATGCGGTAGGTTTTCTCATACGGCTCAAAGTGCAAGTCAGAGGCGCCGCGGCGTACGGCATCGAGCAGCACCTTGTTGATATATTTAACTATCGGGGCATCGTCGTCACTATTGGTTTCAAGTGATTCCTGTAGCTGAGCTTCATTCATATCACCGGTATCGAAATCCGCGATATGGTCATCCGAGATTGATTTGGAAAAATCATCGGAAGTCGGTTCAAGAATACGCTGAATAGCATTCTGCAACTTGCGTTCATCAACCAGCAGGGCTTCGGTGTGTAGGTTGAAATTAAAACCAAAATCTTCCAGCGCGGTGATATTGGTCGGATCGGATAAAGCAATATAGAGGGTGTTACCCTGGGTATAAATCGGTAAGGCGTGGTGTTTTTCGATCAGTTTGGCATTGAGATATTTCTGCGGGATTTCGCTTAATTCAAAGGCATCCAGATCCAGCAGCGGGATACCATATTCCAGCTCGCAGAGCTCAGCCAACTGGCTGCTGCTGATAATATTATTATCAATCAGATAAGTGACGAGGGTTTTCTTTTCACTATGGGCTTTTTCCTGCAATAACGCAGACTGGCCGTTCTGAATGATACCGGCACGGATAAGACTGACTAACAGACCATTGGCGGAAGCACTCATTATTGATGACTCATATTAGTATAAAAATAGGGCTTCTCTGTATTGGTGATAGATAAGCCCTAACATATTGGAGATAGACTTTATTATTGAGTACAATAAGCTACATCATCACAATTTGATGCGGTAGCATCAATTAACCATGATACTTTCCCATCAACAACAGTTGGGACAATGGCATAAACCGCTGGGGTTGTACCTGTAGTATAAATATCTGTAGCTGTAGCTGTTATAATGCCACCAGCACCAGTGGTTACTGTGCCAACATGACCTTCATCTGCAGCATCTGCAACTTTATCAGCAAGAATTCCATTTGCCCCTGGTGTAGTACAATCGGTAGGAAGTGAGTTTTGAGCAACATCTTCAAGACCTTCTGACTGAACACATAGTTCTACTGCCACTTTGTACGGTCCGACAGCTGAAATTACTTCAGTAAATCGAGCTTTATTCGTATAAGTTTGATACGCAGGCATTGCAATTGCTGCCAGAATTGCCACGATCGCTACGACGATCATCAGTTCGATAAGGGTAAAACCGGATTGTTTTTTCATTTGTAGTTTCCTTACAGTTAAACTGTATCCTGTTTATTGGATGAGAGAGCAGATACCCGGTACGGATGGCATACAGACACATTCTGTACCGTGCACAGACTAAAGTGTAGACGCTGATATAAAAAGCGTCCACGCTCTTTTGAGTCTAACAGATAATAGATTACAGATTTGTGATACGGAAGCGATATTTTTTCAGATAACCGGAATAGCCGGTTGATTTATAATGCTATTTTTTGTGATGAGTTAGGTAAAGAAGTGCAAAGTGAATTGATGTTTCACTTTGCACCGGATTTATTATTGCTGTTCGCGGGCGATAGCGCGCCAGGCGATATCTTTACGGTAGTAAATACCGTTCCAGCTGATGGTGGCCGCTAACGCGTAGGCATTCTGCTGGGCTTCCGCGACGGTGGTACCCAGTGCAGTGGCGCACAGCACGCGACCACCGGCAGTGATGATATTGCCATCCTGTTCGGCGGTGCCGGCGTGGAATACTTTGGCGGTATCAGGCTCAGCGGTTGGCAGGCCGGAGATTACATCACCTTTCTGCACTTCAGCCGGGTAACCGGCGGCAGCCAGAACGATGCCTACGGCAGGGCGCGGATCGTAATCAGCGGTTTTCTGATCCAGTTCACCGGCACAGGCAGCCAGACATAACTCAACCAGATCAGAGCGCATGCGCAGCATGATTGGCTGGGTTTCCGGATCGCCGAAGCGGCAGTTGAATTCGATCACTTTCGGATTACCTTGCGGGTCGATCATCAGGCCTGCATACAGGAAGCCGGTATAAGGATTACCTTCTGCCGCCATGCCTTGCACGGTTGGCCAGATCACCTGTTGCATGACTTTGTCATGGACTGCCTGAGTGACCACCGGTGCCGGGGAGTAGGCACCCATGCCGCCGGTATTCGGGCCGGCATCACCGTCACCGATACGTTTGTGATCCTGACTGGTGGCCATTGGCAGTACGTTTTTACCATCGACCATAACGATAAATGATGCTTCTTCGCCGTCGAGGAATTCTTCAATTACAACACGGCTGCCGGCATCACCGAAGGCGTTACCGGACAGCATATCGCGCACAGCATCTTCGGCTTCTTCCAGTGTCATGGCGACGATTACGCCTTTACCGGCGGCCAGACCATCGGCTTTGATGACGATCGGTGCACCTTTTTCTTTCAGGTAGGCCAGTGCCGGTTCAACTTCGGTGAAGTTCTGATAATCGGCAGTCGGGATGTTGTGACGTGCCAGGAAATCTTTGGTGAAGGCTTTGGAGCCTTCCAGCTGCGCTGCGGCTTCGGTCGGGCCGAAAATTTTCAGGCCTGCGGCGCGGAACGCATCAACGACACCAATCACCAGCGGGGCTTCAGGGCCGACGATGGTCAGGCCGATATTCTGTGCTTTGGCAAATGCCAGTAACGCAGGCACATCAGTGGCGCTGATATTCACGTTTTCGACTTTGGCTTCACGCGCTGAGCCGGTGTTACCCGGTGCGACAAACACTTTGTCTGCCAGCGGCGATTGAGCGGCTTTCCATGCCAGTGCATGTTCACGACCGCCATTACCGATAATCAATATGTTCATTTATGTTCTCCAACACTGAGTTTGTATGTCAGTGATAACGTAATTCGTGAATTCCGGTGTCTTTTTTCCAGTATCATTTCAGCCAACCGCTCCACTTTGCGACTCGTCGTGAACCCATCCATGGGGACTCCGCTGCGCCATCCATGGCGCAGAGGGTCGCAAAGCGGAGCAGTTGTCTTCATTCCGGATATCAATACCTGTGGCAGTAAGTCACTAATTTCTCATTATAGAGGGCTGTTCTGGCGGGATAGGAGGCGAGGCGCTGGCCGGGAGGGGCACCGCAGTTGACTGATGGTCAATGAGGATGCACATTCCGGCCAGCAACGAAGCATACTGCCTGCCAGGGCAGCACGGGAAAAATTAGTGGCGGAAATGACGCATGCTTGTGAATACCATCGCCATGCCATGCTCGTCGGCGGCGTCGATCACTTCCTGATCGCGCATAGAGCCGCCCGGCTGAATGACGCAGGTGATACCGGCTTCGGCAGCGGCATCAATACCGTCGCGGAACGGGAAGAAGGCGTCAGAGGCCATGACGGAGCCTTTCACTTCCAGACCTTCATCGGCGGCTTTGATACCGGCGATTTTCGCGGAGTAAACACGGCTCATCTGACCGGCACCGACCCCGATGGTCATGCTGTCTTTAGCGTAAACAATGGCGTTGGATTTCACGAACTTGCCGACTTTCCAGCAAAACAGCAGATCTTTCAGTTCCTGTTCAGTAGGCTGACGTTTGGTCACTACTTTCAGATCGGCCAGCGTCACCATACCCTGATCGCGATCCTGCACCAGCAGGCCGCCGTTAACGCGTTTGACATCGAAACCGTCAGCTTTACCCTGCCACTGACCGCATTCCAGCAGACGGACGTTGGCTTTTTTCGCGACTACGGCTTTGGCTTCTTCCGTTACGACAGGCGCAATGATCACTTCAACGAACTGACGGCTGACAATTGCTTCTGCAGTGGCGGCATCCAGTTCACGGTTGAAAGCGATGATACCGCCGAAGGCTGAAGTCGGGTCAGTCTGATAAGCACGGTTGTAGGCTTCGAGAATATCGTTACCCAGTGCAACGCCACATGGGTTGGCGTGTTTTACGATCACACAGGCTGGTTCTGCGAATTCTTTAACACATTCCAGCGCAGCGTCGGTATCCGCGATGTTGTTGTAGGAGAGTGCTTTACCCTGCAGTTGGGTTGCAGTAGAAACAGACGCTTCCTTCACATCAGCTTCAACATAGAAAGCAGCGGCCTGATGGCTGTTTTCGCCGTAGCGCATATCCTGCTTTTTGATGAACTGGAAGTTGATGGTGCGCGGGAATTTGGAGTCAGCGCTGGCTTCGTCCTGTACGCCGTAAGTTGGCACTTTGGTACCAAAGTAGTTGGCGATCATGCCATCGTAAGCAGCGGTGTGTTCGAAGGCGGCAATCGCCAGATCGAAACGGGTTGCGTAGTTCAGCGAGTTGGCGTTGGCGTCCATTTCGGCCAGAACACGGCTGTAATCTTTGGCATTAACAACGATAGTCACGTCTTTGTGGTTTTTCGCGGCAGAACGCACCATGGTCGGGCCGCCGATATCGATGTTTTCGATGGCGTCTTCCAGTGAGCAATCCGGCTTGGCAACGGTAGCGGCAAACGGGTAGAGGTTAACTGCAACCAGGTCGATTGGTTTGATGCCATGCTGGGTCATGATAGCGTCGTCGGTATTGCGGCGACCCAGAATGCCACCGTGAACTTTCGGGTGCAGGGTTTTAACTCGACCATCCATCATTTCCGGGAAGCCGGTGTAATCCGATACTTCGGTTACAGCTAAGCCAGCGTCCGCGAGCAAGCGCGCAGTGCCGCCGGTGGAAAGCAGTTCTACACCACGTTGTTGCAGGGCACGGGCGAACTCCACGATACCGGTCTTGTCTGAAACGCTGAGCAGGGCACGGCGGATTGGGCGAGCGTTTTCCATCTCTACTTTGTCCTCAAAATTGGTTCACGGAAGAGTCAGGATTCAGCATGGGCTGTATCCTGTTTTCGGGGGCGTATTTTACACCAAAAGCGGGAATGGTAGGATTTTTATTGCTGCTTAATGACAGAGATGAACGTTTCCCCTGTGAAGCCGGCCAAAGGAAGCAACTTCGCCGACACGCCGTGAACCCATCCATGGGGGCTCCGCCGCGCCTTCCCTGGCGCGGAGGGTCTCTGAAGTTGCTTCCTTCGTCCGGCTGGGGAAGGGTTTGCCAAAGGAAGCAGCTTCGCCGACACGCCGTGAACCCGTCCATGGGGGCTCCGCCGCGCCATCCCTGGCACGGAAGGTCTCTGAGGTTGTTCCCTTCGGCCGGACAGGGGAAAGGTTCAGCCAAAGGAAGCAGCTTCGCCGACACGCCGTGAGCCCGTCCATGGGGGCTCCGCCGCGCCATCCCTGTCGCGGAGGGTCTCTGAAGTTGCTTCCTTTAGCCGGACAGGGTGAGCCATAGCAAGTCTTATATTTGACGTGCATTGAGCATCTTTAAGGGTGTTTTTAATGGTGCTATAATGAAAGCGTAGGCATAGGAGTAGTGAATATGGCATATCAAATTTTGACATCTGTTGCAGCCAGCATCACTGAGCTGAAGAAAAATCCGATGGGAACGGCAATGGCAGGCGAAGGTCAGCCGGTTGCTATTCTGAATCGCAATGAACCGGCTTTTTATATCGTCCCGCCTGCATTGTTTGGCTATTTTCAGGAGTTAGCTGAAGATGCTGAATTGAATCGGATCGCTGATGAACGGATGAGTAATCCTGAGTTTATCGAGATCAGTATTGATGACCTATAAACTGAAATTCGAGAAAAGAGCCTGGAAAGAGTGGGGAAAGTTAGGGCATCCGGTCAGAGAGCAGTTTAAAAGCAAACTGGCTGAACGCCTGAAAAATCCACGGGTTCCGGGTGACAAGCTCAGTGGTCACGCTGATCGTTATAAAATCAAGTTGCGGTCGGCTGGCTATCGGTTGGTTTATCAGGTGTTTGATGAGGAAGTGGTTGTCAGCGTGATCGCTGTTGGTAAACGCGAAAATTCAGATAGTTATAATACGGTCAGTGGTCGTTAATTTCACAACTCCATCGCGCCTTTCTCTGCGAAACCGGCCAAAGGGAACAACTTCACCCGACACGTCGTGAACCCGTCCATGGGGACTCCGCCGCGCCTTCCCTGGCGCGGAGGGTCTCTGAAGTTGTTCCCTTTGGCCGGACAGGTGAAGTTCAGCCAAAGGGAACAATTTCACCCGACACGTTGTGAACCCATCCATGGGGACTCCGCCGCGCCTTCCCTGGCGCGGAGGGTCTCTGAAGTTGTTTTCTTTATCCGGACGGGATGGTTCAGCCAAAAGGGAAGGTTTGCTTACTCCAGATGATCGAGCGGCAGCGAGGTGAATTGTTTGACCTGTTGTAATACGAAGCTGGAGCGTACGCCGGTGACGCCGTCGATACGGGTCAGTTTTTCCAGCAGAAAATGCTGGTAGTATTCCATGTCCGGTACCACGACTTTTAACTGGTAGTCGGCATCGTTACCGGTGATCAGCGCGCATTCCATCACTTCCGGCATTTCGGCTACTGATTGATTGAAGTTATTCAGGCGCTCGGGGGTGTGCTTGTCCATGTTGATATGGATGTAAGCGATCAGTTTTAAATTCAGTTTTTCCGGATTAAGCAGGGTGACATGCTTTAAAATCAGCCCTGATTCTTCCAGTGCCTTGATACGGCGTGAGCAGGGGGACGGTGATAACCCGACCTGTTCGGCGAGATCCAGATTGCTGATGCGGGCATCTTTCTGCATCAGGTTAAGAATTTTTTTGTCTAAACGGTCTAATTTCATAAATTCCAATTATTCAGCAATAACTGATTATCAATTTGCATATTATTGGTGAATTCGTGCGCAAAAACCAGCTTTTAATGCAATTTTCGCAATCACATTCTAAAGCGGATGACGTATTATTTATCTTGTTCGGGTGGAACGAACACTACGACTAAATTCGCAAGGTACTCTTACCGGAGGAAGCTTGCCGCAACGTCTGACGGCTTACCGGGTGTTCAGATGGACTGGATCCAGTTACCGCTGCCAAACAAGGTAATCATCATTACCAGGGAGAGAGGTCTGCAACCCATGTTGCAGACCTCTTTTTTATTTGGCGATCTTCTTGTATTTGATGCGGTGCGGTTGCAGCGCTTCGGCACCCAGTGTTTTCTTCTTCCACTCTTCGTAGTCGGTAAAGTTACCTTCGAAGAAACGGACATTGCCTTCATCACTGTAATCAAGAATGTGCGTCGCGATACGGTCAAGGAACCAGCGGTCATGCGAAATCACCATGGCGCAGCCAGGGAATTCCAGCAGGGCATTTTCCAGCGCCCGCAGCGTTTCAATGTCCAGATCGTTAGTCGGTTCGTCGAGTAACAGCACGTTACCGCCGGTCTGCAGCAGTTTCGCCAGATGCAGACGACCACGTTCACCACCGGAGAGTTCACCGACGCGTTTTTGCTGATCAACGCCTTTGAAGTTAAAGCGACCGACATACGCACGGCTTGGGATCTCAAAATTACCGATCTTCAGGATGTCCTGGCCATTGGCCACTTCATCGAATACGGTTTTCTTGTCATCCATGCTGTCACGGAACTGATCGACTGACGCCAGCACTACGGTATCACCCAGGGTGATGGTGCCGGAGTCCGGTTGTTCCTGACCGCTCAGCATGCGGAACAGGGTCGATTTACCTGCACCGTTCGGGCCGATAATACCGACAATCGCGCCTTTCGGAATGCTGAATGACAGGTTGTCGATCAGCTGACGATCGCCGTAGGACTTACTCAGACCTTCCACTTCGATCACTTTGTCGCCGAGACGAGGTCCTGGCGGAATAAAGAGTTCGTTGGTCTCGTTACGTTTCTGGTAATCCTGACCATTAAGTTCTTCAAAGCGGGCCAGACGGGCTTTGCTCTTGGCCTGACGACCTTTCGGATTCTGACGTACCCACTCCAGCTCTTTCTCGATCGATTTACGACGAGCGGCTTCGGTAGAGGCTTCCTGCGCCAGACGGGCGTCTTTTTGTTCCAGCCAGGAGGAGTAGTTACCTTCCCACGGAATACCTTCACCGCGGTCCAGCTCCAGGATCCAGCCTGCTACGTTATCGAGGAAGTAACGGTCATGGGTGATCGCCACAACGGTACCTTCGTAGTCGTGCAGGAAGCGTTCCAGCCAGGCGACAGATTCGGCATCCAGGTGGTTGGTCGGTTCGTCGAGCAGCAGCATGTCTGGTTTTTCCAGCAGCAGACGGCACAGCGCAACGCGGCGACGTTCACCACCGGAGAGAACTTTGATCTGGGCGTCCCAGGCTGGCAGACGCAATGCATCAGCAGCGCGTTCCAGCTGGTTTTCCATGTTGTGACCATCGTGAGACTGGATGATGGCTTCCAGTTCACCCTGTTCTTTGGCCAGCTTGTCGAAATCGGCATCGGGTTCTGCATAGGCGGCATAGACTTCATCAAGACGAGTCATGGCCCGTTTCAGGTCACCCATTGCTTCTTCAACCGCTTCGCGAACGGTCTGCTCCGGATCGAGCTTAGGCTCCTGCGGCAGGTAACCGATCTTGATACCGGGTTGCGGGCGGGCTTCGCCTTCGATTTCGGTATCAATGCCGGCCATGATGCGCAGCAGTGTTGATTTACCTGCACCATTCAGACCGAGCACACCGATCTTGGCACCCGGAAAGAAGGAGAGGGAGATGTTTTTCAGGATATGACGTTTGGGCGGAACAACTTTGCCCACGCGATTCATGGTGTAAATAAATTGCGCCATGGTGTTCTCTTGGTCATTACGGATGGTGGATAGTTTAGAGCATGGTTTTGACAGGGAAAAGCTCAATGAACAGCATTTGTATACAGCGGAAATAAAAAAAACCGCATAAGCTAATGCCAGTCAGTCGCTTAACTGACTGGCATTACACCTTGTGGGTGGCTTCTAATATATCGATTATATTAGCATCAACAGACTTACTTGAACCATTGCTATCATTAATAGGTAAATATTTTATACCCTTACGAGCTGCATTAATCGTTCAAATGAATACAAGGCTGGCTTTCTTCCTGATGACTCTTCGACTGTACTTATCAAATTTTTCTCAGATAGAATTCTGGTAAATCTCGATGCTGTCGCAGAAGGAATACCACTATTTGATGTAAACTTATTATTTCGGAAAACTGGGTTTGTAAAAACATAATCCAAAGCATTTAGACTCCATTTTGATGATAATACATCTGCAAACGTTGCCTTCATCTCTTCGTATAATGCTCTAATATTTTCGGCGATTTCTAGATTTCTAATAGCTTGTTTTTCAACTGCATCAAGAAAAAATACGCACCATCCTTCCCAATCTCCAGTTTCTGAAACATGTCGCATTGTATCTATGTATAAGTCTTTATTTTCTTCCAGATAACCACTGATGTAAAAATGAGGAGCAGAAATGGTTCCAGATGACCATAGCATCAATGTAATCAACATTCTCCCAATACGTCCATTGCCATCTTTGAAAGGATGTAATGACTCAAACTCAACATGAGTTAATGCTGTTTTTACAAGAATAGGATGATTGCTATTCTTGATATAAGAAAATAGATTATCTAATCCATCTTGAAGTTTTTCTGGACTAATAGGTATAAATAATATGTTTTTCTTTAATCTGTCAGCCAGATAATTCTGTTCCTTCTTAAATTCACCTGGTGATTTTGATGCACCTCTTCCATACGACAGTAGTCTTTGATGAATTCCTTTAATTAATGATGGCGATAGCGGATATCCATCATTCATTGCTGCTTGAGCAGACTTTAATGCACGCTGATATAAGATTGTTTCAATAACCTCTGATCTGACATTTGCAATATTGTCTTCGGCTCCACCATGATCAGCCTCAAATTTTAAGATTTCGTCCATGGTACTTACTGTACCTTCCATTCTTGATGAGATCACCGCTTCCTGGTTGCATAATGGAGCTAAAAGAATTTCGCTGTTATGCATGTTTTTTAGCATCTGATCATAGCGTGCAACAGCATCAGTTGCTTTAACTAATGCATCAATGAATGGAACATAGTCCAGTGTTGCCGGAGGAAATTTTCCATAATGATACTTAACAGCACTTTCTAGGTTAAGTTGCATTAGTTGTACCTATCATTTGATGTAAAAATTAACGCCAATATAAACGTCAATTGGCTTTTACGTCAATTTTATTCAAAATTTGATAGTCAATGCTTGAGTTCACATCAAAGTATGTTGATGGGCATATTTTGCGAATTTTGATAGTGAAGCGGGTTAGTCGGGTATGAGTTCACATCAAAGTGCGTTGACGTGCATATTTTGCGGATTTTGATAGTGAAGCGGATTAGTCGGGTATGAGTTCACATCAAAGTGCGTTGACGTGCATATTTTGCGGATTTTGATAGTGAATCTGATTGGTTCGAGATTTAAATATATTTGGTCTTTCTGTCGCCACTAAACTCCAGAAAAAACTAAAGCCACCTTGCGGGTGGCTTCTAACTTCTTGATTTGATTTGGTGCCCAGGGTCGGACTCGAACCGACACAGTTATTCACCGGCGGATTTTGAATCCGCTGCGTCTACCGATTTCGCCACCTGGGCACACAGTGCAAGAGTTTAACTTCCTGATAAATCAGTTAGCTTGTCTTACGGGGTCGCATTATACAAAGCTAAGGCGTGAGCGCAAATTGTTTTTCGCGTGATCTGTCTCAGATGCTGAATAAATGCCCGCTTGATGAGTCGCATCTCCCGGTCTGACTCAGTTAGAATGGGTTTCCCTGATTATTGGTATAGATGAATTATGAGTAAAACAACCCGTTCCCGCACCCGTCCGGCGTCTGCTAAGCCACTGAATTCCTTTGGTACGACTCCGCGGGCCGGTTTTCGTCGCCGGTTCGGTGCCTGGGCTATTGATACCTTGCTGGTGATCCCGTTACTGACTGTTGCGGGTTATCTGGCGTATGGTTTGAGCTATTTGCTGGTTATCAGCGGATTACTGTCATTAGAGGAAGGTGTTACGGCGAGTAGCTGGCTGGCGCATCAGTTGTGGTTCAGTCTGTGGCTGGCTGGCGTGTTATGCAGCTATTTTGTCTGGTTCTGGTGCCGGGAAGGACAGACGCCGGGTATGCGTCGTTTTCAGATCCGGGTACAGAATACCGACTCTTCTTTGCTGAGCATCGGTCAGGCGCTGGTGCGTCTGGGAACCTCTGCGTTTGGTTTAGGTAATCTGATGGTGATTTTTGATCGCCGTGAATTTCTGGCGTTTCAGGATTACTGGGCTAATTGCGAAGTAGTGGTGATTGCACCGGGTGCGGGGCATTGAGGTTTACCGGCATCCGTGATTACAGATGCCGGTGTTTACCTTCAGGTGCGGCGCTGCAGCATATAAATAGCAACACCCATGAATACCAGGCTGGGAACACTGGCACCGATGATTGGTGGTACGTGATACACCAGACTGAACGGGCCCAATACCTGATTGGCGACAAAGAAGGCAAAACCCATCATAACCCCGGAAATCAGCCGGGCACCCATACTTACCGAACGTAACGGACCAAAAATAGTGGACGCGGCCAGCAGCAGCATGGCGATGACGCTGACAGGTGCCAGCAGTTTACGCCAGAACTCCAGTTTGTAGTCATCGACCTGTTGTCCGTTACTCTCCATGTAGTTGATGTAGTTATATAACCCTTGTGCAGACAGTTCATCCGGGGATACCGAGACTACACCCAATTTGTCGGGAGTCAGGTTGGTTTTCCACACCCAATCAGTCAGATTCTTGAATCTTATCTGCTGTTTATCCTGTAATTGCGTTATCACAATATCTTTCAGGTGCCATGCCTGCTGCTGATAGACAGCCATAGCAGAGCGAATAACTTCCTGTAATTCACCGTTCAGATTAAAACGGTACAGGGTAACGCCGCGCAGACTGCCATCACGGAACAGGGTATCAATACTGATAAAATCATGACCCTCTTTCACCCAGATGCCGTAGGTGGATGCGGTGATTTTACCGCCACTGATGGCGCTGGTTTTGATATCGTGCGCTTTCTGGTCGGCTATAGGCGCCACATATTCACCGAGCAGCATCACCAGAAACATAACCGGTATAACTGTTTTCAGTGCAGAAATAACTATTTTCGCCCGGGAAAGACCTGCCGCCTGCAATACCACCAGTTCACTGCTGCTGGCCAGCTGGCCAAGACCGATCACGCCACCCAGTAATGCAGCCATCGGGAAAAACAGCACGGTGTCTCCCGGTATGGCATAGAGCACCCGTAATATTGCATGGAAAGTAGTGAATGAGCCGTCACCGACATTCTGTAATTGATCAACAAACTTGATCAGTGATGACAGACCTACCAGCATGACGGTGCACATCAGGATCGCCATTATCACGGTGCGCCCGACATAGCGGTCGAGAATACCAAACATCAGCATTTCTCCTTATGCCAGTAAATACGCAAGCGCTGCCACATCCGGGTACTCTTAATATTCATCGGCACAGCAAACAACAGTGTGTACAGAACGGGGATGATATATAAACCAGGCATTGCCGGCAGTTGCCCGCGTTCGATGGCCGACTGGCCTGCACTCAGCAACAGGAAGTAACTGAGATAAAGCATTACGGCCGGAAGCAGTTTGGCATATCGCCCCTGACGTGGATTAACGGTAGCCAGAGGGACTGCTATCAGCGTCATTAACGGAATTGAAAGGGGCAATACCACCCGCCATTGCCATTCGGCGATCTGTTTCTTATCGGTGCTGTTATAGAGTTCCGATGAAGGCAGTGCTCTGGCTTTAGGCGTCGAAGGTTCAATATCTTTACGCTGCAGTTGTGCCTTGTATTCAGCAAAGTTGGCAATACTGAATTGGGTTGACGGTGGCGTACCTGCGTAGCGTTTGCCATTCGTCAGTGTTACCCAGGGCGTTCCCTGTGCGTCATTGGTCAGGTTACCGCTGGCCGCAACGATAATGGCAGCTTCTGCCGGATCGGGGCTGCGCTGTAACAGGAAGATACGCTGCAGACTGCGTCCGGAATCCTGAACATCCTCTACATAAGCGGTAAGATGCCCGCCATCCAGACTCAGAAAACGACCGCTTTCTAACGGGATCGACAATGGATCTGCCTTGGCGGCATCTAACAGCCGGGATTGCTGTTCTCTGGCCATCGGTGCTACCCACATGGTGTTCACGGTAGCGACGATGGTGGTGAGCAATGCCAGCACCAGACTGATTCGCATGATATAGGATGGGCCGACACCAATCGCGCGCAGTACTGTCATTTCACTGTCGGCATAAAGCCGGCCATGAGCAAACAAAATAGCGACAAACAGGCTGATAGGCAGTAGTAACAGTCCCATATAAGGAATGTTAAGCAGCATCATCTGACCGATCAATGAAGAGGGTATGGAACCATCGGCCGCTCTTGCCAGGATCCGGATAAATTGCTGACTGGTAAAAATCAGCAGCAGGATCAGCAGGATTGACAGCTGAGTTTTGAGCGTTTCTTTAAATATATAACGGAAAACTATCACGCAGGCCTCGGGAAAACTTGTAATTACTGGCGAATCGCTAAAAAATAGTTGCCTTAATTCCATTTTATGATGTTTTGCGTACCGAACCTGTTCATCCTGAGCAGGTGGGTCGGCCCCTATTATCGACCAATCGGTGGGCTTTGTCTTTAGTTGCAAGGAGTCCTCATGGAATTCGGCGTTAAAAGTGGCAGCCCGGAGAAGCAACGCAGTGCCTGTATCGTGGTTGGTGTATTCGAACCACGTCGTTTATCTGCGGTAGCTGAACAACTGGATCGTGTCAGTGATGGGTATCTGAGCTCTTTGCTGCGTCGTGGTGATCTGGAGGGTAAAACCGGCCAGATGCTACTGTTGCATCAGGTTCCCGGGGTGCTGAGTGAGCGTGTACTGCTGGTAGGTTGCGGGAAAGAGCGTGAGCTGGATGAACGCCAGTTCAAACAGATCATTCAGAAAACTATCAGTACATTGAATGAAACCGGATCGATGGAAGCGGTCTGCTTTTTGACAGAATTGCATGTCAAAGGACGGGATGCCTACTGGAAGGTCAGACAGGCGGTCGAAACCGCGCAAAACAGTCTTTATACTTTTGATCAATTCAAGACTAATAAAGCGGAATTACGCCGTCCGTTACGGAAACTGGTCTTTAATGTGGCGACCCGCCGTGAATTGTCGATTGGTGAGAAAGCCATCGCACACGGTCTGGCAATCTCTAACGGTATGAAAATCTGTCGTGATGTGGCCAATATGCCGCCAAATATCTGTACACCGGCTTATCTGGCGTCACAGGCACGTCGTCTGGCGGACAGCTGCCAGTACATCACCACGAAAGTGATTGGTGAACAGCAGATGGCGGAACTGGGCATGAATGCTTATCTGGCGGTGGCCAAAGGTTCATCTAATGAAGCCATGATGTCGGTTATGGAGTATAAAGGGCACCCGGATGCCAGGCCCATTGTGCTGGTGGGCAAAGGGCTGACCTTTGACTCGGGTGGTATTTCAATCAAACCTGCGGAAGGCATGGATGAGATGAAATACGACATGGGTGGTGCGGCGTCGGTATTAGGTACCATGACGGCACTGGCGGAACTGAAACCGCCAATCAATGTGATTGGTGTGCTGGCCGGTGCGGAGAATATGCCGGATGGTAAAGCTTACCGCCCCGGTGATATTCTGACCTCCATGTCAGGCCAGACCATTGAAGTGCTGAATACCGATGCGGAAGGGCGTCTGGTCTTGTGCGATGTGCTGACTTACGTTGAGCGTTTTGAACCGGAATCGGTCGTGGATATCGCCACCCTGACGGGTGCCTGTGTGATTGCGCTGGGCAGCCATGCGACCGGTCTGATGTCGAATCATAATCCGCTGGCGCATGAATTGCTGAATGCGTCAGAGTTATCGGGCGACAAAGCCTGGCGTTTGCCGCTGTGGGATGAGTATCAGGAACAGATTGAAAGTCCGTTTGCTGATATGGTAAACACCGGCGGCCGTCCTGCCGGGGCTATCACCGCAGGCGCATTCCTCAGCCGTTTTACCAAAAAATACAACTGGGCACATCTGGATATTGCCGGAACTGCCTGGAAGTCAGGTAAAGATAAGGGTTCTACCGGTCGTCCGGTACCATTGCTGACGCAGTTTTTATTAAACCGCGCCGGTGTAGACGTCGAAGACTAACAGGATGGGGCGGTGACGTCCCTTTACTTCATGCCACAGGTCACTTTTTATTTACTGCCGGATGATGCATCGCCGACACAGATTTGTGATGGCTTAAGCCATGCCGTCGCTGTGTTAGCCTGCCAGCTGACGACAGAACGTTTCCGCCAGAATCAGACGCTGTTTTTGCTGACGCAGACACAGGTGCAGGCGGAGCAGTTAGACGAAATATTGTGGCAGCAGGATCCGCATAGCTTTGTGCCACATGGCCTTTCAGACGAAGCGACAGTGACTCAGGCTCCTGTCGAGATCGGTACCGGTATGCCTAAACGCAGCCGGCAGGTGCTGATCAATTTAGCTGACGGGATCCCGGCCTTTGCCGGACGTTTTGCTCAGATCATTGATTTCGTCCCTGCTGACGAAATTCAAAAACAACAGGCGCGCGAACGCTACAAGCAGTATCGGGCGCTGGGTTTCACGCTGGAGACGGTGCCTGCACCGCAACTCCCATAATCAGACAGATGAAGACAGATGGAAAAGACGTTTAATCCGAACGCCATTGAACAGGCGATGTATCAGCACTGGGAAAGCCAGGGCTATTTCAAACCGAGTGGCGACAGCAGCAACGGCAATTACTGCATCGTGATCCCGCCGCCAAACGTCACCGGTAGCCTGCACATGGGCCATGCTTTCCAGCAGACCATTATGGATGCCCTGATCCGTTATCAGCGCATGCTGGGTAAAAATACCCTGTGGCAAGTAGGTACTGACCATGCGGGTATCGCGACCCAGATGGTTGTGGAACGTAAGATCGCCGCTGAAGAAGGTAAAACCCGTCACGATTATGGTCGTGAAGCCTTCATCGACAAGATCTGGCAGTGGAAGGAAGAATCCGGCGGCACCATCACTCGTCAGATGCGCCGTCTGGCGGCTTCTGTCGACTGGGATCGTGAAGCGTTCACCATGGACCCGGCTTTGTCACATGCGGTACAGGAAGTGTTCGTACGTCTGTATGAACAGGATCTGATCTATCGCGGCAAGCGTCTGGTGAACTGGGATCCGAAACTGCACACTGCGATCTCTGATCTGGAAGTTGAGAACAAAGAAGTCAAAGGCAACATGTGGCATCTGCGCTATCCGCTGGCGGATGGTGAAAAAACCGCAGAAGGTAAAGATTACCTGATCGTTGCTACTACCCGTCCCGAAACCATGTTGGGTGATACCGCAGTTGCGGTGAACCCGGAAGATCCGCGTTACAAGGCGCTGATTGGCAAGTTTATCGAGCTGCCGCTGGTAGCTCGTCGTATTCCGATCGTCGCTGACGAACATGCTGACATGGAAAAAGGTACCGGTTGTGTGAAGATCACCCCGGCACACGATTTCAATGACCATGAAGTGGGTAAACGTCAGCACCTGCCAATGATCAACATCTTCACGCTGGATGCGCATATCCGTGCCGAAGCGGAAGTGTATGACAGCAAAGGCAATCCGAGCGATGCGTATCCTGCTGCACTGCCGGCTGAGTTCGCGGGTCTGGAGCGTTATGCGGCGCGTAAAGCGATCATCGCCGCACTCGAAGCCAAAGGTCTGATGGACGAGATCAAAGATCACGTGTTGCAGCAGCCTTACGGCGACCGTGGTGGTGTACCGATCGAGCCGATGCTGACCGACCAGTGGTATGTACGTGCCGATGTGCTGGCCAAACCAGCAATTGAAGCGGTAGAGGATGGTCGTATTCAGTTCGTACCGAAACAGTATGAAAACATGTACTTCTCTTGGATGCGTGACATTCAGGACTGGTGTATTTCCCGTCAGTTGTGGTGGGGTCACCGTATTCCGGCCTGGTATGACAACAACGGTAAAGTGTATGTTGGCCGTAATGAAGCGGAAGTCCGTGCGAATTACAGTCTGGCTGCCGATGTTGCGCTGCGTCAGGACGAAGATGTGCTGGATACCTGGTTCAGTTCTGCGCTGTGGACTTTCTCTACACTGGGCTGGCCGGAACAGACGCCTGAGCTGAAAACCTTCCATCCGACCGATGTGCTGGTGACTGGCTTTGACATCATTTTCTTCTGGGTTGCCCGTATGATCATGATGACCATGCACTTCGTGAAAAATGAAGATGGCACGCCACAAGTTCCGTTTAAGACTGTGTATGTGACGGGCCTGATCCGTGACGAAGAAGGTCAGAAGATGTCGAAATCCAAGGGCAACGTGCTTGACCCGCTGGATATGATCGACGGCATTTCACTGCCCGATCTGCTGGAAAAACGTACCGGTAACATGATGCAGCCGCAACTGGCGGAGAAAATCGGCAAGCGTACCGAGAAGCAGTTCCCGGAAGGGATCGAAGCGCACGGTACCGATGCATTGCGTTTCACGCTGGCAGCACTGGCGTCGACTGGTCGTGATATCAACTGGGATATGAAACGTCTGGATGGTTACCGCAATTTCTGTAACAAACTGTGGAACGCCAGCCGTTATGTGCTGATGAACACCGAAGAGCAGGATTGCGGTTTTGCTGGTGGCGAGATGCAGTTCAGTCTGGCGGATCGCTGGATCACGTCTCAGCTGCAACTGACGATTCAGGAGCTGCGTCATGCGATGGATACCTACCGCTTCGACCAGGCGGCCGGTGTGCTGTACGAGTTTATCTGGAACCAATTCTGTGACTGGTATCTGGAACTGACCAAACCTGTGCTGTGGCATGGCAGTGAAGCTGAACAGCGCGCGACCCGTCATACACTGGTGACTGTGCTGGAAACCCTGTTGCGTCTGGCGCACCCGATCATGCCGTTCATGACCGAGTCTATCTGGAAATCTGTCGCACCGCTGGCCGGTATTCACGCCGACACGCTGATGCTGCAGGCTTACCCTGAATTTGATGCGGCGAAAGTGGATGAAGTGGCACTGGCGGATCAGGAATGGGTAAAACAGTTCATCGTCAGCGTCCGTAATATCCGTGCTGAAATGAACGTGGCGCCAAGTGTGCCGCTGAATGTGTTACTGAAAGCGGATGCTGTGGATAGCAAACGTGCGGCAGATAACGAAGCGTTCCTGAAGTCACTGGCGAAGCTGGAAACGATCACCGTACTGGCGGCTGGCGACGCAGAGCCGTTATCCGTGAAGAAACTGATCGGTAACACCGAGCTGCTGATCCCGATGGCAGGTCTGATCGACAAGGAAGCTGAGCTGGCGCGTCTGGCTAAAGAAGTCGAGAAGCTGGAAAAAGAGTGTGGCCGTATCGAAGGCAAGCTGGGTAACGAAGCGTTTGTTGCCAAGGCACCGGAAGCGGTTATCGTGAAAGAACGCGAGAAACTGGCGGATTATCAGTCTCAGCTGACCAAACTGAAAGAACAGCAGGAAACCATCAAGTCACTGTAATACCCTTTGTACTTGAAGCTGCAGCGTCGTTGACTGCGTTCACTCACCCCAATCACATAGTGTATCTATGCTCATGGGGATGAGTTCACTGGTCGCCTAGCTGCAACTCCAATTACTTTGGGTATAATTTGACGTGAAAAAAGCGCTGATTTACCTCAGCGTTTTTTTATTGGGTGCGAGCTGATTAGCCAGAAAATCGAGCAGGACGCGGACCCGGTGCGGCACATAGCGGTTACTGGGCAAAATGGCGTAAATGCCTAATTCCGCCGGGGTAAAGTCATCCAGCAGGGTTTCCACCCGTCCGGAGGCTAAATAGTCCTGCACGATAAAGTCGGGTTGCAGCGTGATACCCAGCCCGCTGGCGGCGGCTTCGGTCAGCGCATCGCCGTTATTGGCTTTGATACGGCTGCGGATATAAAACGTTTCATGGCGTCCATCGATCATAAATGCCCAGCTCATCCCTCCGGCTGTCAGGGTATAACCGAGGCATTCATGATTAATCAGCTCAGACGGGTGCATTGGCCGGCCATGCTGTTTCAGGTAGTCGGGAGAGGCGACGGTCAGTAACCGGCAACTGCTCAGTTTGCGCACGATATCGCCGGGCTCGAGTTGTCCGGCAATACGGATGGAGAGATCGATGCCTTCTTCAATCAGGTTCATCTGATGATCATCAAAATCCATTTCCAGATTAATGTCCGGATAACGTTGCGAAAATTCGAGTAACAACGGTGACAGCTTTTTCAGCCCGTAACTGAGCGGCAGGCCGATACGGATATTGCCCCGCGGTGCCAGACGTTCTTCAATAACACTGGCTTCGGCGGCCTCGACCAGATCAAGAATAACGCGGCATTTCTCCAGATAGGCGCCCCCCGCAGAAGTAAGCGACAAGCGGCGGGTGTTCCGCACCATCAGTTTGACACCGAGATGTTCTTCCAGCGCGGCGATCTGACGGGTTACGACGGAACGGGCCAGGCCCATCTGCTCAGCAACGGCGGTAAAACTCCCTAATTCAGCAATTCGCACAAATAAGTGCATGGCATCAAGTCGGTTCATTGTTGCTATTCCAGCAATAGATAATTCGAAATTACCCTCTATCTGGCATCAATCTGCGAGGGTATAGTCTGTTTACAAATTAATAACATTCGTTTCAGACGAAACGGAGATGCCACCATGAGTTCACATTACACCACTACAGCAAAAAGTCTGCACTGGCTGATGGCTGTTTTGTTTTTCGGCATGCTGGGGCTGGGTTTCTACATGCAGGGTCTGCCGTTATCACCAGAGAAACTCAAGCTTTACTCCTGGCATAAGTGGATAGGTGTCACGGTGTTTCTGCTGGCGTTAATTCGTCTGGCGTGGCGGGTAACGCATCAGCCACCGGCATTGCCGCAAAGCATGCCTCGTCTGATGCAGGTCGCGGCGCATGCCGGTCACCACATGCTGTATATGCTGATGTTTCTGATCCCGCTTTCCGGCTGGCTGATGAGTTCAGCGAAAGGATTTCAGACCGTCTGGTTCGGCATTCTGCCGATCCCGGATTTATTAGAGAAAAACAAAGAGTTGGGTGACCTGCTGCTAACTGTGCATGTCAGCCTGAATTATCTGTTTATTGCCGTACTGGCCGGCCATATCGGTGCAGCACTTAAACACCATTTTATTGATAAAGATGACATCCTGACCCGGATGTTGCCAGGTTCAGCGAAGGACAAATGATGATGAAAATACTATTTCGTACAAGCGTACTTGCTGCATTGCTGCCACTGGCAACACAGGCGGCGGAATACACCCAGGTGGATGCTAAACAAAGTGCGATCAATTTCAGTTACCAGCAGATGGGCGTGGCGATGGATGGCAAATTCAATGAATTCACCAGCACGCTGAAGTTTGATCCGGCGAAACCGGCTGAGGGTAAGGCGGTATTTGATGTGGCGCTGGCCAGCATTGATGCCGGGACCGAAGAAGCAAATGGCGAAGTAGCCGGCAAGGACTGGTTTAACACTGCCGCTTTCCCACAGGCTCATTTTGAATCGGGTGCTATCAAGGCACTGGGTGATAACAAGTTTGAGGTTAGCGGCAAGCTGACCATTAAAGGTAAAACCATTGATGTAGTGGTGCCTTCCTCTTTTAAAGAAGAGGGTGAAAAGGGCATTTTTGCAGGTAGTTTCACCATCCGTCGCGGTGATTTTGCGATTGGGGAAGGCAGCTGGTCAACCTTTGACATTGTTGCCAATGATATTCAGGTCAAATTCACTATTACTGCAAACCAGCAGTGATTAACCATCTATTCAAATCAGGAGTTACATCATGAATAAATTCGTTAAATTATCTGCTGTGCTGGCACTGGCAACTGCAGTTTCTGCGCCGGCGTTTGCTGCACCGGAAACGTATGTCATTGACGGTTCCCATACCTTCCCGCGTTTCTCTTACAGCCATTTTGGCTTGTCAAAACAGCTGAGCCGTTTCGATAAAACCAGCGGCACCATCGTGCTGGATAAAGTAGCCAAAACCGGGTCGGTGGATATCGTGATTGATACCACTTCAGTTGATACCGGCTTCCCGGTATTTAACGGACACATTCAGGGCGCGGATTTCCTGGATACAACCACATATCCGACCGCAACCTTCAAATCTACCAAAGTGGTATTCAAAGGCGATGCACCAACGGAAGTGCAGGGTGATCTGACGATTAAAGGGGTGACCAAACCAGTGACACTGACTGTGACTTCATTTGTGGCGATGCCGCATCCGATGCTGCAGAAAGATGCGATTGGTGCAAATGCGACGACTGTCATCAAACGTACGGATTTCAATGCCGGCAAATATGCACCGAATGTCGGTGACGATGTCACCATTGATATCGCTGTGGAAGCGATCAAGCAATAATACCCGGCAGAGCGGTTCGCCGGATGCCAGCTCAGTAAGCTGAGCAGTACAAAGGCATCCGGTGCCGCTTTCATCTTAATTACTATTATCGGAGTAATTTATATGTTGGAACTCAGACCGTCAGCACAACGTGGAAATGCAAATTTTGGCTGGTTACAGTCTCAGCATAGCTTTTCCTTCGGTAGTTATTACGACCCTGAACAGCTTGGCTTCTCAGATCTGCTGGTGATCAACGAAGATCAGGTGAAACAGGGTAAAGGGTTTGATACGCACGGGCACCGCGATATGGAGATCTTTTCCTATGTGCTCGAAGGTGCGCTTGAACACAAAGATTCCATGGGAACAGGCTCGGTGATCCGCCCGGGCGATGTGCAGATGATGAGCGCGGGTTCCGGTATCCGGCACAGCGAATACAATCCTTCCCGTGAAGAGTCAGTGCATTTTCTGCAGATCTGGATCGTGCCAAACCGGAAGGGTGTTGCGCCGCGTTACCAGCAGCAACATTTTTCTGATGCCGGGAAGCGTGGCAAGCTGCGACTGATCATTTCACCCGATGGTGCGGAGGGTTCCTTGTCGGTGTATCAGGATGCCCGTGTTTATGCCGGACTGTTTGATGGCGAAGAATCCCAGACGTTCATGTTGCCGGAAAATCGTTACGCCTATGTTCATATTGCCCGGGGCAGTATTGACGTAAACGGTGAACGCTTGTCAGCCGGTGATGGCGTCCGCATCCGGCAGGAACAGCAGATCGCATTGCAGAAGGGGGAGCAGGCCGAGGTTCTGCTGTTTGATTTACGTCCGAATGAACTGGCTTTAGTTCGCTGATCCCTGTCTGAAGATCCATATCTGAAACAGATCCTGCGTTTAAGCGCAGGATCATGATGATACCTATCAGCCTTGCTGCTGCGGAATCGCGGCCAGTGTGGCGGTCAGTAATTGCCAGAAACGTCCGGTTGCTGAAACCGACACCCGCTCATCCGGCGAATGCGCTCCTTTGATGGTCGGGCCGAGCGAGACCATGTCCAGATCCGGATAAGCCTTTTTGAACAGTCCGCATTCCAGCCCGGCATGGATCACCATGATATTGGCTTCATGCCCAAACAGACGCTGATGCTGTTGCCGGACGATCTGCATTACTGAGGAGTCAGGATCCGGTGCCCAGCCGGAATAGTCGCCGGAAAAAACAGCTTCTGCATGACTTAGTTCTGCGACTGCGGCAAACACCGAACGCAGATGCAACCGGCCTTCATCAGTCAGTGAACGCACAAATGAAACGGCGCTCAGCTGTTTCCCGTCTGTCTTGATCACACCCAGATTGGTTGATGTTTCTACCACCCCTTGGATGGCATGACTCATCCGGATGACACCATTGGGAGTCGCGGTTAATCCTGCCAGTAACCGGCGCTGCGTTGTTTCGGTCAGCACCTGTTTTATCGGCGGACAGGATGAGCAGGTGAGTTGCACGGCCGGATCAATATGCTTGTATTCCTGCCGCAGCAAGTCCGCTGCAGCATGACACCATGCAGAGAATTCCGCCTGCTGACTGAGTGGCAGAGCAACCACCGCACTGGCTTCGCGCGGAATAGCATTGCGCAGTGTTCCGCCATTCAGCGCACTGATTCTTAACGGGAAGTGTTGCTGCAGCCGGAAGAGTGTCCGGCACAATAACTGATTGGCATTGCCGCGATCTTCATGAATATCCAGACCGGAATGACCGCCCTGCAAGCCGCTGAGCTGTAGCTGGTAAGTCTGATAGCCCGCCGGCAGCGCTTCAGAATCAAGCGTGAAATTCAGCCGGGCTTCCAGTCCGCCGGCACAACCCATGTAGATATCGCCGTCCTGTTCGGCATCGGTATTGATGAGTATTTTCCCTTCCAGCCAGTTGGGCTGCAGTGCGAAAGCGCCGCCCATTCCGGCCTCTTCATCAACCGTAAACAAGACCTCCAGCGGGCCATGTTTTACCGCTGGATCGGTCAATACCGCCAGGCAGGCAGCGACACCAATACCGTTATCCGCACCCAGTGTCGTGCCTTTGGCCCGTACCCAGTCGCCCTCAATATAAGGCTGGATCGGATCGCGGGAGAAATCGTGGCTGCTATCCGCATTGGCTTGCGGCACCATATCCAGATGTGCCTGCAGGATCACCGGCTGGCACGATTCCATGCCTTCAGTCGCCGTTTTGCGGATCAGCAGATTACCTTTCGGATCTTTCTTCAGCCTGAGTTTTTCCGCTGCCGCCAGATTGGCAATCCAGTTTCTTAATGCTTCTTCCCGTTTGGAAGGATGCGGGATCTGACAGATCTGCGCAAAGAAATTCCAGAGTCGGGATGGCTGTAATCCGGTCAGCGTAGTCATGTCTGTTTTATCCATCGTGCCTGAATTCAAATGATCTGACGTTGTACACGGCCGGTGATTTTGATCACCAGCTCATAAGCAATGGTGCCGATATGGCGGGCTACCTCTTCAGCGGGTAAGCCGTTACCCCACAATGTTACTTCATCACCGACCTGATCCTGACTTTCCGGGCCGAGATCAACGGTCATCATATCCATCGATACGCGGCCGGCCAGTGCTACTTTCCGGCCATTGACTAATACCGGCGTTCCGGCAGGCGCCATGCGCGGGTAACCATCACCATAGCCCATGGCGATCACGCCAATGCGGGTATCCCGATCGGCGATCCAGTTACCGCTATAACCAATACTTTCACCGGCTTTATGTTCCCGCACGGATATCAGCGTGCTTTTCAGCGTCATCACGGGTTGTAAACCCTCAGCGATGCCGGTGCTGTCACCGCGTGGTGAGATGCCGTAAAGGGCAATGCCGGGGCGCACCCAGTCGAAATGGGCATCAGACCAATAGAGCACTCCCGCGGAGTTGGAAAGACTTTTATCGCCGGGATAGGGCGCTGTTGCCTGAATGAAGCACGCCAGCTGTTCGTGAGTGGTCGGTGCACTGAGTTCATCAGCCCTGTAGAAATGACTGACAAAGCCTACATTCCCGCTGACGTTGGCGGAGTTGGAAAGTTGGGTAACATAATGCGCTACCTGTTCCGGCATAATTCCAATGCGATGCATGCCGGTATCAATCTTAAGCCAGACTTTTACTGGTTTTGGCAACGACGCGGAGAGCATATCGGCTAATTGTCCGGCATGATGAATCACTGGCTGGAATTGATATTGCGCGGCAATCAACAGATCTTTTGCACAAAAGCACCCTTCCAGTAAGACGATCGGGCGCTCAATGCCTGCCTGACGCAGTATTACTGCTTCTTCTATACGGGCGACAGCAAAGGCATCAGCTTGTTGCAGCGTTTTAGCAACCAGCACTGCATCATGCCCGTAAGCATTTCCTTTTATTACTGCAATGATTTTGCTTCCGGGGCTGCACTTTTTAATTTTCTCAAAGTTGTGTTGTAAGGCTTTAAGATTAATTTGAATCCTTGCAGTTAACATCATGCCACCTTAGCTCATGGTCTGACTGATAAAATCAGCAATAGTAGTTGTATATGCTTGCAGTTTTGCTTTTTATTTGTCAAATAATCCTTATTTTGGTGTTGGCGTGGAGTTATATTCTGATGATTGTTGAAATAAAAAATAATACACCAGCGGTGGCGTTTTATTTCATATTTGACGAATAAAAATATCGGATTAATCGTTTTTTCAGATTTTTTGAGAAAATCTATATTTTCCATCGCTGTGTTTAATTTCTGTTTTGCCTCTTTTTGGCGATCTAAAATAATTAGATTGCACTTATTTGATTCAAAATATAAAGGAAAAATCAAAATCAGAATTATTGATATAAATCGTTATAAATCAGTATGTTAATTTGTTTTTTATTTTTTGCGCATGATAAAAATCTGTTTGTATAAAATTTTCTGGTAAAGCTTGGATTTATGTTTTGTTTTTTGGTTTTGTTTTGGAGTTATTATCTGGTGTTTATGTTTTTATCTGGTCGTATATCCTTTGTTTTGTTGATTATTGACAATATTCTTTTGGTATATCTATTATCTGTGCAACAAAGTTCTTTCTTGTTTTTCGCCAGCAATATATTTGCAGGTCAGGCATCGCTTTGTCAGTTAATAATATTTCTTTGTTGAGGATGATAAATATGGAAATTCAAAAACCTTATCTGCTGTTTTTAGGCGATGCACATGACATTCTGGCTGCTAAAGTAGCAATTGGTATTAAACAGTGGCATCCGGAATATTGTGTTGGTCAATATCGCATGGAAGATTGTCATGCTGATTGTGAGCTGCCGGATATGGATATTGCAGCGGCGAAAGCAGCCGGTGCGAAAACACTGGTGATTGGCGTCGCGAACCGTGGCGGTATTATTTCCGACAAATGGATTTCCATTCTGACTGAAGCCCTGGAAGCGGGTATGGATCTGGCGGCTGGTCTGCATAACCGTCTGAATGATGTACCTGAATTAAAAACGCTGGCGGACAAACTGGGCCGTAAACTGTTTGACGTACGTCATCCGACACAAACCTTCCCGGTGGCAAATGGTAAGAAACGTGCAGGTAAACGTCTGTTGCCAGTGGGCACCGACTGCTCCTGCGGCAAAATGTACACCGCGCTGGCAATTGAAAAAGAGATGTTGTCCCGCGGTATGAAAGCGACTTTCCGCGCGACCGGTCAGACCGGTATCCTGATCAGCGGTGCGGGTGTGAGTATCGATGCGGTGGTGTCTGACTTCGTAGCCGGTGCCGTAGAAGTGCTGGCGCCAGCCAACGATGCCGATCACTGGGATGTGATTGAAGGCCAGGGTTCGCTGTTCCACCCGTCCTTTGCGGGTGTAACGACCGGTATCATTCATGGTGCGCAGGCTGATGCGCTGGTGCTGTGTCACGAACCAACCCGTACCACCATGCGTGGTGTGGACTACCCAATCGTTGATTTGGGCGAATGCATGGCACTGAATCTGGCAATGGCGAAGCTGACCAACCCGAATGCCCGCTTCGTGGGTATCTCTGTGAATACCGCTAAATTATCTGAAAAAGAAGCGATCGTGCTGATGGCCAATATTGAAGAGAAATATGGTCTGCCAACTGTTGATCCATTCCGTCAGGGTATGGGCCGCATCGTCGATCAACTGTAATTCAGCAGGGTGGAATGAGTATGGAAATCCGGGTATTTAGCGAAAGCTGGCCGATCCGAGGCTCATTCACCATTTCGCGCGGCAGCAAGACGGCCGCCGAAGTGGTGGTGGTGGAGCTCACACAGCAGGGCGTCACCGGGCGTGGCGAATGTGTACCGTACGCCCGTTACGGCGAGTCAGTGCAGGGCGTGATTGCCCAGATCGAAACCTTGATCCCGGCTATCCGTGATGGTCTCGATCGTGAAGCCTTGCAATCAGCGCTGGTCGCTGGTGCGGCACGTAATGCCCTTGATTGTGCGTTCTGGGATCTGGAAAGCAAACAACACCGGCAACGTATCTGGCAACGCCTGAATAAAGCAGAACCGGAAGCCTTACTGACGGCTTACACCTTGTCGCTGGATACGCCGGCCAATATGCAGAAGGCTGCCGAGGAAAACGCATTCCGCCCACTGCTGAAACTGAAGCTGGCTGGTGCCGGTGATCTGGCGCGGGTTGCTGCGGTACGTAACGGGTCACCTTTCGCCCGGATCATTGTTGATGCTAATGAAGGCTGGAATGAACAGATCTACCGTGAGCTGATCCCGGAATTGCAGAAGCTGGGCGTGGAAATGATTGAACAGCCACTGCCGGCGGGTGATGACGCCATTCTGGCTTCCTTGCCTCGTCCGATCCCGATTTGTGCGGACGAATCTTGTCATGACAGCTCGACCTTGCATGAGCTGATTGGCCGTTATGACATGATCAACATCAAGCTGGATAAAACCGGCGGTCTGACCGAAGCACTGGTTTTACGTGAACAGGCGGAAGCTGCCGGCCTGAAGATCATGGTCGGTTGCATGCTGGCTTCATCACTGGCCATGGCCCCCGCATTTGTGGTGGCGCAAGGCGCACAGGTTGTTGATCTGGATGGCCCGTTATTGCTGCAAAAAGATCGTGAACCCGGTTTTGACTATTCCGGCAACCTGATGCATGCACCCGCTGCGGCATTGTGGGGTTAGACGCTGGATCCAGAAAAATTTAAGGAGTGAATCATGAGTCGTATCGTCTATGTTGATGGCCAGTATGTAAATGAAGCTGATGCCAAAATCTCTGTGTTTGACCGGGGCTTTCTGTTCGCCGACGCCGTGTATGAAGTCACCGCAGTGCTGAACAGCAAGCTGGTGGAATTCGCCGGTCATCTGGAACGGTTACAGCGTTCATGCCGTGAATTATCACTGACCATGCCGGTGGCGCCGGCACAGCTGAAAGCTATCCATGAAGAATTGATCAAGAAGAACAATCTGGTGGAAGGCGGTATTTATCTGCAGATCAGCCGTGGGAATGCCGGTGATCGTGATTTTGCGTTTCCCGGTGCCGAGGTTAAACCAACTCTGGTGCTGTTCACGCAGTCACGCCCTGTGATCGACAGCCCGAAAGTCAAAACCGGTATTAAAGTAGTGACCATGCCGGATATCCGCTGGCATCGCCGTGATATTAAAACCGTGGGTTTGCTGGCACCTTGTCTGGCGAAAGAATATGCCCATGCCAATGACGCTGACGATGCGTTTCTGGTAGAAAATGGCTTTATCACCGAAGGCAGCTCCAGCAACGCGTACATTGTGCTGGCGGATAACACCATCGTGACCCGCCCATTAAGCAACGACATTCTGCACGGTATTACCCGTAAAGCGTTGCTGGTACTGGCCGCACGGGATGGCATCAAGGTGGAGGAGCGTCTGTTTACGCCTGACGAAGCCTATCATGCGAAAGAAGCCTTTATCAGTTCAGCAACTACCTTTGTCTGGCCAGTGGTCAGCATTGATGGCAAACCGGTAGGGGACGGCAAACCGGGCTCGATCTCTTTGCGGTTGCGTGATATCTATGTGGAACTGGCTAAAGCAGAAGTGGCCTGATTTATGTATATATTCAGTCAGTTTTTACCACCTGCTGACTGAATATACTGTTTTGATTTATCAATAATAATTATTCATTTAAAAAAATAGCAGTACCATCGACGAGTATAAATAAGCAGGTGAAGAGACATCCCTTTAATCAATGGAGATTAATCATATGGAATACCTACTTAATACATTTAATGAGCTCAATGGGATAGTCTGGGGCGCGCCAATGCTGGTGATGATCCTGGGTACCGGCTTATTCCTGATGTTTCTGCTTAAATTTATGCCGCTGCGTAAGATTGGTGCCGGGTTTGCTCTGTTGTGGCAGGGACGCACCAAAGGTGACGACGAAAGCGGTGAAATCAGCCCGTTTCAGGCACTGATGACCTGTCTGGCTGCAACGGTGGGTACCGGTAATATCGCCGGCGTCGCAACCGCCATTTTTATGGGAGGTCCCGGTGCGCTGTTCTGGATGTGGTGCACCGCACTGGTTGGTATGGCAACCAAATATTCAGAAGTCGTGCTGGCAGTACATTATCGCGAAAAAGATAAAAGCGGTGAGCATATCGGCGGCCCGATGTATGCCATCAAAAATGGTCTCGGCAAACGCTGGGTCTGGTTAGGTTCGGCCTTTGCTGTCTTTGGCGGGCTGGCCGGATTCGGTATCGGCAACATGGTGCAGGTCAACAGTATGGCGCTGGCGCTGGAAAGCACGTTGCAGATACCAACCTGGGTGACCGGTGTGGTGACCACTCTCATTGTTGCTATGGTGACTCTCGGCGGTGTGAAGCGTATCGGCAAGGTTGCGGAAGCACTGGTGCCGTTTATGTGTGTGGCTTACGTGATCTGTGGTCTGGCCGTGCTGGTGGTTAATGCCGCTGAGATTCCGCATGCATTTGAACTGATCTTTACCTACGCCTTTACGCCGGTGGCGGCCACCGGTGGTTTTGCCGGTTCGGTTGTACTGATGTCCATCCGTTACGGTGTGGCGCGAGGTGTCTTTTCTAACGAAGCGGGTTTAGGTACTGCCGGTATTGCGCAGGCAGCCGGTACTACGAAAAGTGCAGTGCGTTCCGGCCTGATTGGCATGATGGGTACTTTTATCGATACGTTGATCGTATGTTCAATCACTGGTCTGGCTATTATCACTTCCGGTGTCTGGACCAGTGGGCAAAGTGGTGCAGCCTTATCTGCGGCAGCTTTTGAAGCCGCCATGCCGGGATTTGGCGGGATAGTGCTGACTATTGCGCTGGTGATCTTTGCCTTCACCACGATTCTGGGCTGGAGCTACTACGGCGAGAAATGCTGGATCTATCTGGTTGGCACCAAAGCCGTTCTGCCGTTCCGTATTGTCTGGGTTGTGGCCGTACCATTCGGTGCGATATCGCAACTGGATTTCGCCTGGTTAGTGGCTGATACCTTAAATGGCATGATGGCTATTCCTAACCTGCTGTCTCTGTTATTGCTGAGTCCGGTGATTCTGAAACTGACGAAAGAGTACTTTGCGGGTGACGAAGCGGAAGAGACATTACCCGTTACTGTTAATACGACGAATAATTGAATACAGACTCCGCATCGATACGAATGACTCCCGCTAAAAGCGGGAGTTTACTATTTCTGCCAACAATACCCTACACAAAGATTTAGGTTTTTAATCACAGTTGTTACATAGGTAAAACCTATTAAACAAATAGTTCACAACTATTGGATAGGAAAACAATTTTGGGTCAGTATAGACACATCGGGTAGCCAAGCACTCGTTTGTAACCAACAACCCAATGAAGGAGTTCCACATGTCTTTGATTAATACTGAAGTTAAAACATTTGCAACCAACGCTTACCACAATGGCAAATTTGTTCCTGTAACCAGCGAAGATCTGAAAGGCAAATGGTCAGTTGTATTCTTCTACCCAGCCGATTTCACTTTCGTATGCCCGACTGAACTGGGTGACCTGGCTGACAACTATGCTGAATTCCAGAAACTGGGTGTTGAAATTTACAGCGTATCTACTGACACTCATTTCACCCACAAAGCATGGCACGATACTTCTGATACCATCAAAAAAATTCAGTATCCAATGCTGGCCGACCCAACAGGCGTTATTGCACGTAACTTCGACGTAATGATCGAAGAAGAAGGTCTGGCACTGCGCGGTACTTTCGTTATCAATCCGGAAGGTCAGATCAAACTGTGTGAAGTCCACGACAATGGTATTGGCCGTGATGCCAAAGAACTGCTGCGTAAAGTACAGGCAGCTCAATATGTAGCTAACCACCCAGGTGAAGTTTGCCCGGCTAAATGGACTCCGGGTGCAGCAACTCTGGCTCCGTCTTTTGATCTGGTTGGTAAGATCTAATCCTGCGTCGAAGATTGCCGGGTTAGCCCGGCAATTTTTTCTCTGCATTAATTCACGAGACGGGAATCATTATGTTAGATGCAAATGTAAAAACTCAATTAAAAGGCTATCTGGCCAATGTGACTCAGCCGATCGAAATCATCGCGTCAACCGATGACAACGATACCTCTCGCGAGTTACAGTCACTATTGGCAGATATCGTTGAACAATCCGACAAGATTTCTCTTCGTCAATCCAATGACCCAACCACACGCAAGCCTTCTTTTGCCTTAAATCGTGTTGGTGCTGATATGGGGGTTGCCTTTGCCGGTTTGCCGATGGGACACGAATTTACCTCGCTGGTGCTGGCGTTACTGCAAGTAGGTGGTCATCCACCGAAGGCGGATGCTGAATTGCTGGAACAGATCCGCAATTTGCCGGGCGAATACAACTTTGAAACCTATATTTCGCTGACCTGTCAGAACTGCCCGGATGTGGTACAGGCTCTGAACCTGATGTCAGTCGTCAACCCAAGAATTCGTCACACCATGATCGATGGCGCCTTGTTCCAGGATGAGGTGAATGCACGTCAGATCATGGCAGTACCAACCGTCTATCTGAATGGTGAGGTCTTTGGCCAGGGGCGTATGAGCCTGGAAGAGATTGTCGCCAAGTTAGACACCGGTTCATCAGAGCGGGCTGCGGCAAAACTGAATGAAAAAACGCCGTTTGATGTGCTGGTCGTCGGTGGTGGTCCGGCTGGTGCTGCTGCTGCAATCTATGCTGCCCGTAAAGGTATCCGTACCGGTGTGGTTGCTGAACGTTTCGGTGGTCAGGTGCTTGATACCATGAGTATCGAAAACTTCATTTCTGTGAAAGAAACCGAAGGCCCTAAACTGGCCATGGCACTGGAACAACACGTTAAAGAATATGACGTGGATATCATGAATCTGCAGCGTGCTGCTCAACTGGTCCGTGGTCCGGAGTATGTTGAAGTCAAACTGCAAAGTGGCGCGGTGCTGAAGAGTAAATCCGTTATTCTGGCAACCGGTGCCCGCTGGCGTGAAATGAATGTACCGGGCGAGCAAGAGTACCGCACCAAAGGTGTTGCCTACTGTCCGCACTGTGATGGCCCGCTGTTTAAAGGGAAACGCGTTGCCGTTATCGGTGGTGGTAACTCCGGTGTTGAAGCGGCTATTGATCTGGCCGGTATCGTAGCTCATGTAACCTTGCTGGAATTTGACAGCAAATTGCGAGCTGATGCGGTATTACAGAGCAAGCTGCGCAGTCTGCCGAACGTCACTATTATTACTGAAGCATTGTCTACGGAAGTGCTGGGTGATGGTAATAAGGTAACAGGGTTAACTTATACCGACAGAGCAACCAATGAAGGTCACAAAATTGACCTGGAAGGTATTTTTGTGCAAATCGGCCTGCTGCCTAATACCGACTGGCTGAAAGGCAGTGAAGTTGAATTGAGCAACCGTGGTGAGATCATGATTGGCGCACACGGCAATACTTCGATGGAAGGGGTATTTGCTGCAGGTGATGCGACTATTGTTCCATTCAAACAAATCATCATTGCGATGGGTGAGGGTGCCAAAGCGTCTTTAGGCGCGTTTGATTACCTGATCCGTTCTTCGGCACCTAAAGCGTAAAAAATTCAATAAAATCAAGGCCTGTATATCATTTGATGTACGGGCTTTTTCTTTTTGGATGGTGTTGATTTATCTTTGTTTCCGATATGTAAAAATATTTTGCGAATTAACTCGCTATTAATAACCGGGTGTGGTCTAATCTTCCTCGGCCTGTACATCAGACCTATTTATGAAAGACATTTTGATTGAAGTTAAGACCCCTGCCAATTCTTACCGATTGTGCCGTTGTAATAATATTTTCTCAGTGCCCCATAAGTATCGATAGATAAATCCGGCCATTATTGCCTTTGTGGCACAAAAAATTTATTTCTTAGGAAAATGTTATGTCTAAAGTTAACGGTTCAGTTAAGTGGTTCAACGAAACTAAAGGTTTTGGCTTCCTGTCTCAGGACAACGGTGGTAAAGATGTGTTCGTTCACTTCTCAGCTATCGCTTCTACCGGTTTCAAAACCCTGGCTGAAGGCCAAGCGGTATCTTTCGATATCGAAGAAGGTCAACGCGGCCCATCAGCTGTGAACGTAACCGTTCGCTAACTGATACTGACGAAATTATATTTCGTCACTTACCGGTTAAATGTTACACATGATTATATTCATACAGTGATGTTTAAACCGGAAATAAGAACCTGCCTCATGGCAGGTTTTTTTATTGGGAAAAATTAAAGTTCGCGTAATAACTGCTTCACATAACCTTCCAGATATTTCCTGCGTTGTTTAGCCATTTCTCGTCCGGCAGCAGTTTGCATGCTATCCGCAACCTTATAAAGTTTGATAAAAAAATGATCGAGCGTGTATTGCAGATCATCTAATGGCCGGTGCTTTGCTAATGGATCGTAAGGATCAAACATTTCCCGTTCCATCCGGCCGGAAGTATAAAATACTCGCGCCAGCCCGATAGCGCCTAACGCTTCCATACGATCGGCATCCTGTAATAATTTAGCTTCGATTGTTTCTGCCGGCAGATTCGCGGAAAAACTATGTGCTTCAATGGCATGAGCGACAGCGATCAGTTTTGCCTGCGGGAAATCCATCTCCTGTAAAACGGTGCAGGCTTCATGCGCCGCTAAACGGGAACTTAAATGCCGCTCGGAATGGTTTTTCGGCAGACTGACAATATCGTGCAGATACGCGGCGGCCAGCAATACCAGCTCATCACCTGGCAAACCTTCGGCCTGATTTAACGTGCGGGCTGTTTTCCATACCCGGCGAAAATGCGCAATATCATGGGCACCATCGGTTTCGGTATGGTGTTGTTCCAGCCAGTTTTCCAGTTGTTGCTGCCAGTAAGTGAGATGGGGCTGATTGTCCTGATTCATTTTGATGTCTGTTGGTGATGCGATTTTTTGATTCTACGCGTTAATCCTGTTTTCGGTTTATTGATTGAAAAAGAATTCCTCTTAAAACCCTTCGAGAATGATCACAGAACCAATTTGCTTCAAATGATACACCCTTCATTAACAGACCCTGATTTTTAATGCTGTTCTCTTGCAAGGATTCTCTTATGAAAAAACATGTATTGCTGAATGCGCCTTTATCTCATGTTATTGCCACTATGGGACACACTGATCAGCTGGTGATTTGTGATGCCGGATTGCCGATCCCGGCAGCGCCGGAGCGGATTGATCTGGCCGTGAGCCGCGGGGTGCCTAAATTTATGGATGTCGTGCAGGCGGTGACGGCTGAAATGCAGATAGAACGGGTGATCATGGCGCATGAGTTTGCTGAAACCAGCCCGGCGTTACATATTGAGCTGGTCGCACATCTGGAACATCTGGCGCAAGAGCAGGGGCGGGCAATCAGTTTTGACTATGTCAGCCATGATGAGTTCAAGGATATGACGCATCTGAGCCGTGCGGTAGTCCGTACCGGCGAATGTACACCGTATGCCAATGTGATTTTCGTTTCCGGCGTGGTGTTTTAAAAGGAGCTGGCATGAATAAAAAGCTGGTAGTGCTTGGCAGTGTGAATGCGGATCATATTCTTTCTGTTCCCCGTTTTCCCCGCCCCGGTGAAACCCTGAAAGGACAGGATTATCAGGTGGTATTTGGTGGCAAAGGCGCTAACCAGGCTGTTGCTGCCGGACGTTCCGGCGCGGATGTTTCTTTTATTGCCTGCGTGGGTGATGATGATTTGGGTCAGCGGATGCGGACTCAATTTACTACTGATGGTATTGATACGCAGGCAGTGATGTCTGTGCCCGGCATGAGTACTGGCGTGGCTATGATCTGGGTTGCCGATAGTGGTGAGAATTGTATTGGTATTGCTGCCGGTGCAAATGCCGCATTAACGGTGGACAGAGTGGAGCCGCATCTTTCTCTTATTGCTGATGCGCAGATGTTGCTGATGCAGCTTGAAACACCATTAGCAGCGGTTGAGGCGGCTGCACGGCATGCCAAAGCGCATGGTACGCTGGTAGTGCTGAATCCGGCTCCGGCCGCGACATTACCGGCTTCGTTGCTGAAACTGGTAGATGTGATCACGCCGAATGAAACTGAAGCCGAAGCATTAACCGGGGTGGCGGTGAATACCGAACTGGATGCTCAGCGGGCGGCGGATCTGTTGCATTCGTATGGAGTCAAAGTGGTATTGATTACCTTGGGCGCCCGGGGCGTATGGCTGAGTGAGAATGGTGTCGGAGAACTTATCCCTGGATTCAAGGTGAAAGCGGTAGATACAACTGCTGCCGGTGATACGTTTAATGGTGCACTGGTCACCCGCTGGCTGGAAGGAAAACCAATCCGTGAAGCGATCCGGTTTGCTCATGCCGCTGCGGCAATTTCGGTTACCCGTGCCGGTGCTCAACCCTCCGTACCCGATCGGCAGGAAGTCGATGCGTTTTTACAGCAACAAACAGTATAGATAACTTGTTTCGCTACTGATGCCTGTCCTCTGCGGCAGGCATCATATCAATCTCATCTGACACTGTTAACTCTGTGTATTACTTCTTTTTTTTCATCTCTGTCATGTTTCTCATCCTGTTTTTTATTTCCCTTTAAACCACGTTTACATTTTGCTAACTCGATTCACCTGAATTTAGTCATCGAAACGTTTCGATGGCGATCACAATTATAAATAAGGGTTCTGGAAAAGCATGATGTTCTGGCTAAGACTGTTTATGCAGTAGATGACCTCGTTGCTTTTATTTCTTTTGTTAATTTATCTGGAGAATCCAGATCATGAAAAAACATGCTTTGCTGAATGCGCCACTGTCTCATGTTATTGCCACCATGGGGCATACCGATCAACTGGTGGTTTGTGATGCCGGATTACCCATCCCGGCGGCACCGGAACGGATTGATCTGGCGGTAAGCCGGGGTATTCCGCATTTTATGGATGTGGTGCAGGCCGTAACTGAAGAGATGCAGATCGAACGGGTGATCATGGCGAAAGAGTTCAGCGATGTGAGTCCGGCTTTGCACTCTGACTTGCTGGCGCATCTGGATGATGTTGCGGCAACACAAGGCAAACCCATTCTTTTTGACTATGTCAGCCATGAAGAATTCAAACAAATCACACATTTAAGCAAGGCTGTAGTGCGTACCGGTGAATGTACACCTTATGCGAATGTGATTTTTGTCTCTGGCGTAGTGTTCTAGGAGGCAGTATGCAGCCCTTGCTTCATATGCAGAACATAGATAAGCAATTCCCTGGTGTGAAGGCGTTATCCGGTGCATCACTCAGTGTTTACCCCGGCCGTGTGATGGCATTGCTGGGAGAAAACGGTGCCGGAAAATCGACCCTGATGAAGGTGCTGACAGGAATTTACAGCAAGGATGCGGGTTCGATCCATTATCAGGATCAGGAAGTCACATTCAATGGTCCGAAACAATCACAGGAAGCCGGGATCAGTATTATTCATCAGGAATTAAATCTGATCCCCGGATTAACCATTGCGGAAAATATTTTTCTGGGCCGGGAATTTGTCACGCCATTTGGCCGGATTGACTGGAAAAAAATGTACGACGAAGCCGATAAATTGCTGGCTCGTCTGAAGGTGCCGCACTCCAGCCGCAAGCTGGTGGGAGAGCTTTCCATCGGCACTCAGCAGATGGTGGAAATCGCCAAGGCGCTCAGTTTTTCCTCCCGTGTCATCATCATGGATGAACCGACAGATGCGCTGACAGATACTGAAACTGAAGCATTATTCTCTGTTATCAGAGAATTAAGAGCCGAAGGGCGTGGCATTGTTTATATCTCGCATCGTCTGAAAGAGATATTTGAGATCTGTGATGATGTCACGGTACTGCGTGATGGCCAGTTCATCGACGAGCGTACGGTCGCCTCGCTGGATGAAGACGCCTTGATTGAAATGATGGTCGGGCGCCGTCTGGAAGAGCAATATCCACGGCTCAATATTCCGCACGGTGAATTGCGTCTGCAAGTGAACGATTTTTCAGGTGCCGGTGTAAAAGAAGCTTCTTTCGTGTTGTACAGCAGTGAAATCCTGGGCGTTTGCGGCCTGATGGGTGCCGGACGCACCGAACTGATGAAACTGATTTATGGCGCGTATGCCAAAACCGAAGGGGAATTGCTCCTTGATGGTGAACCGCTGAATATCCGTTCAACGCAGGACGCACTGGATAACGGCATTGTCTATATTTCGGAAGATCGCAAAGGTGACGGGCTGGTATTAGGCATGTCCGTGAAGGAAAACATGACATTGCCGGCACTCCAGTATTTCAGTTCGTTCTGGGGGCTGAAACATGCTGCGGAGCAACAGGCGGTGAGTGATTTCATCCGCTTGTTCAATATTAAAACGCCGGGTATGCAGCAGCCGATCCGCCTGTTATCCGGTGGTAACCAGCAGAAAGTGGCGATTGCCCGCGGGTTGATGACCCGGCCGAAAGTGCTGATCCTGGATGAACCAACCCGTGGCGTGGATGTGGGGGCCAAGAAAGAGATTTACCAGCTGATCAATCAATTTAAACAGGAAGGTTTAAGCATCATTCTGGTCTCTTCAGAAATGCCGGAAGTTCTGGGCATGAGTGATCGGATCCTGGTGATGCATGAAGGAAAAATTTGTGGTGAATTTGATCGCACTGAAGCGACCCAGGAACGACTGATGGCCTGTGCCGTTGGTAAAACGGTAGGACAACACGCAGCATGAGTACTCAAACCATGAACGCCAAATCTAACTCTGATTCATCCCGCTGGTTCAGCAAACAATGGTGGTTAGAGCAGAAAGCTCTGATTGCCCTTTTGATTCTGATCGCGGTAGTTTCTGCATTAAACCCTAACTTCTTTACCGTCGATAACTTACTGAATATTCTGCGTCAGACCTCGGTGAATGCCATTATGGCGGTGGGGATGACACTGGTTATTCTGACTGCCGGTATTGATTTGTCGGTGGGATCGGTGCTGGCATTGTGCGGGGCATTTGCCGCCGCCATGCTGGGGCACGAATTACCGATCTTTGTGACAGTCCCGGTTGTGTTACTGGCTGGTGCGCTGCTTGGCGGGGTCAGTGGCGTGATCATCGCTAAAGGCCGGGTGCAGGCATTTATTGCCACTCTGGTTACTATGACGCTGTTGCGCGGGGCTACTCTGGTCTTCACGGATGGTCGCCCGATCAGCACTGGTTTCTCTGATGCCTCCGATGCGTTTGCCTGGTTTGGTACCGGCTATCTGCTGGGTATTCCGGTGCCGGTCTGGCTGATGGTGGTTGTATTCGCGACCGCCTGGTATCTGCTGAATCATACTCGTATTGGTCGCTATATTTATGCCCTGGGTGGCAATGAAGCAGCGACCAGTCTCTCCGGTATCAATGTTGACCGGATCAAAATCATTGTCTATGCCGCATGTGGTTTCTTGTCTGCGCTGGCCGGGATCATCGTCACTTCCCGTCTGTCATCCGCACAACCCACTGCCGGCACAGGCTATGAACTGGATGCTATCGCTGCCGTTGTTCTGGGCGGTACCAGTCTCGCTGGTGGTAAAGGACGGATCTCGGGAACCCTGATCGGTGCTTTCATTATCGGCTTTCTAAACAATGCTCTGAACCTGCTCGATGTTTCTTCTTACTACCAGATGATTGTCAAAGCGACAGTAATTCTGCTGGCAGTACTGATTGATCACAAGAGCAGTAAATAACCCCTGAATCGAGGAAAAAGCTATGAATATGAAAAAGTTAGCAACTCTGGTTTCTGCTGTGGTGTTGAGTAGTTCAGTATCCGTCTCCGCGATGGCGAAAGATACGATGGCACTGGTAGTTTCCACACTGAATAACCCGTTCTTTGTGACATTAAAAGATGGTGCGGAAGCTAAAGCTAAAGATCTTGGTTACGACCTGCTGGTACTGGATTCTCAGAATGACCCGGCTAAAGAGCTGGCTAATGTGGAAGATTTAACAGTTCGTGGGGTGAAAATATTACTGATTAACCCGACTGATTCGGATGCGGTCGGCAATGCGATTGCCATGGCCAACAAAGCGAAATTACCGGTATTGACGCTGGATCGTGGTGCCAATAAAGGCACCGTGGTCAGCCATATTGCCTCCGATAATATCGCTGGCGGTAAAATGGCTGGGGACTTCATTGCTACAAAACTGGGTGAAAAAGCCAAAATCATCCAGTTGGAAGGTATTGCCGGAACTTCGGCTGCCCGTGATCGCGGCGCCGGATTCAAACAAGCTGCTGATGCACATAGTTTTGAAATTCTGGCCAGTCAGCCCGCGGATTTTGACCGCACCAAAGGCCTGAACGTCATGGAAAACCTGCTGTCTGGTAATGGGGATGTGCAGGCCGTGTTTGCACAGAATGACGAAATGGCATTGGGTGCTGTGCGTGCACTGCAGGCTGCCGGTAAGGATAAAGTGCTGGTGGTCGGATTTGACGGTACCGATGACGGTATGAAAGCAGTGGAGAAAGGCCTGATGGCCGCAACCATCGCGCAGCAACCGGATCAGATTGGTGCGATTGGTGTGGAAACAGCCGATAAAATACTGAAAGGTGAAACGGTTCCGGCCAATATTCCGGTACCACTGAAAGTCGTATCAAAATAATGTACAGCCTGTACCCGCCATTGTGCGGGTACTTTTTTGCCGGAGCAGAAGATGAGTAAAAAACTGGTCGTTCTCGGCAGCGTTAATGCCGATCACGTATTATCTGTACCCCGTTTTCCGAAACCCGGTGAAACGCTTGTCGGAAGCGGTTATCACATTGCTTATGGCGGCAAGGGGGCCAATCAGGCCGTCGCGGCTGGCCGTACCGGCGCCGATATCGCCTTCATTGCCTGTGTCGGCAGCGATGATATCGGTGCCCGCATGCGGGAGCAGTTTGCGGCAGACGGTATCGATACCCGGGCTGTTATGACTGTCGACGGAACAACTACCGGCGTTGCCATGATCTGGGTTTCTGCGGATGGTGAAAACTGCATCGGTATCTCCGCCGGCGCCAATGCGGAATTAACACTGGCCCGCCTGCAACCGCATCTGCCATTGATCGCGGATGCCGATGTGTTGCTGATGCAGCTGGAAAGTCCGCTGAGTACGGTGGAAGCCGCCGCGCAGACGGCCAGAATTGCGGGAACAAAAGTGATCCTGAATCCGGCTCCGGCACAGGCCTTACCGGAATCACTGTTACGGCTGGTCGATGTCATCACCCCCAATGAAACAGAAGCGCAGGCGCTGACTGGTGTGGTTGTTGACACTGAACAGGACGCACAAAAAGCGGCGGATATCCTGCATACCTATGGCATAAGCACAGTGTTAATTACGTTAGGTGCCAGAGGGGTTTGGGTGAGTGAACAGGGCAAAGGCGAACTGATCCCTGGTTTCCAGGTTCAGGCACTGGATACCACAGCCGCGGGCGACACCTTTAATGGTGCATTGGTCACGGCAGAGCTGGAAGGGTTGTCATTACGCCAGGCGATTCGTTTTGCGCATGCAGCTGCAGCGATTTCCGTTACTCGTTCCGGCGCACAGCCTTCAATTCCGGTAAGATCCGAGGTGGATGCGTTTCTGGCAGCAAGGAGTTAGCAGTTTTGGCCACCATGAAAGATGTCGCCCGGTTAGCGGGTGTTTCAACCTCCACAGTTTCACATGTGGTGAACAACACGCGTTTTGTCAGTGACGAAATCCGTGAGCGCATCCTGAAAGCGGTGGCCGAACTGAACTATTCACCTTCTGCGTTAGCCCGCAGCCTGAAACTGAATCAGACCCGCACTCTGGGCATGATCGTCACAACCTCCAATAACCCGTTCTTTGCCGAAGTTGTCGCCGGGGTGGAACGGATCTGCTATCAGCGGGGATACACCCTGGTATTGTGCAATACCGAAGGTGATCCTGAACGCCTCAGGCACAATCTGGAAGTGCTGCTGCAAAAGCGGATTGATGGCCTGCTGCTGATGTGTACGGAGTCTCACTCTGCTTCTGCGGAAGTTTTCGGCCAGCGTCCAGCCATCCCGATTGTCGTAATGGATTGGGGACCACTGAATAGCAAGGTTGATCGCATACAGGATAACTCCGCGCAAGGCGGTTATCTGGCTACCCGGCATCTGATCGAACAGGGCCATCGCAAGATAGGGCTAATCACCGGACCATTAGATAAGCTGCCGGCACAATCCCGGCTGGAGGGTTACCGGCGCGCATTAGCAGACGCGGGGATTTTATTCCGGCAGGAATATGTCGTGGAAGGCGATTTTGAATTCTCCGGCGGAATCGTCGGCATGCATCAGTTATTGGCGCTGGCGGAACCACCTACTGCCGTATTTGCCGGTAATGATGTTTCCGCAGTCGGAGTCTATCAGGCATTGTACCGGGCCGGATTGCGGGTACCGCAGGATATCTCGGTGATCGGTTACGATGATATCGAACTGGCCCGTTATCTGACACCACCGCTGACCACCATTCATCAACCGCAGGAGGATCTCTGCCGGCAGGCTGTCGATACCTTGCTGGACCGGATCCAGGGCGCGGATGATGCCCCAAGGCTTATCATGCTTGAACCAGCACTAATACAGCGGGAATCGGTGTGCTTTCACGAATGAGCAAATAAGTAATTGAAATGAATTTACATAATTATGTTCAGGTTTCCGGTGGTGTAAACCTTGCATAAGCTCTGGCTTAAGTGAGAGTTACACCGGAGGATGGCATGAACAGCGAATTAGATCGTGCGCTGGGTTGTCTGGTTGGTTTGGCCGTTGGTGATGCCGTCGGTACCACGCTGGAGTTCAGGCCGAGAGGTTCATTCAAGCCACTGACTGATATGGTGGGTGGTGGTCATTTTTGTCTGCAGAAAGGCTACTGGACAGACGATACCTCAATGGCGCTTTGCATGGCGCACAGTCTGCTGGAGCGTGGCGGATTTGATGCCGCTGATCAGATGAACCGCTATTGCGACTGGTATGATAACGGCTATCTCAGCAGTATCGGCAACTGCTTTGATATCGGAACGACGGTTTCCAGTGCGCTGCGTCGTTTTCAGAAAAGCGGGAACCCGTTCTCCGGGATGACGGCCCGCTGGACATCCGGCAATGGTTCCATCATGCGTCTGGCCCCGATCCCGATCGCTTATTCCCAAGCACCTGAACAGGCAATTCACTTTGCCAAACAAAGCTCCCGTACCACGCATGCGGCGCCGCTCTGTCTGGATGCGTGCGGCTGGCTGTCGGCACATCTGCTTAATCTGCTGCAGGGCGGGAATAAAGAAAGTGTGTTGCATGTGTCTTATCCGCCACAAACTGAGGCAATTGCCACATTACAGCAGTTTGCCTTTCTGGATAAAAATTACCGCGATCTGAAAGGAACCGGCTATGTGCTGGAAAGCCTGGAAGCGGCGTTATGGTGTTTCTGGCATACGCACTGTTATGCCGACTGTATTCTGGCTGCCGCCAATCTTGGCGATGATGCTGACACTACGGCCGCTGTCGCCGGGCAACTGGCGGGGGCCTATTATGGTTACCGGGGGATCAGGCCTGACTGGCTGCAGCATCTCTACTGGCATGATGAGATCTGTGCACTGGCCGAGCGTCTTTATCATCTGCAGCCCGCGAGTGAAGAACTGACACCGGAGTGGCCTGATGCAGCCATTACCTGAAGAACGCAGTCTGCTGGCACAACTGACCCTGCCGCTCAATCGCTGTAATGTTCCGGCACCGGTACTTGCCAGTCTGGCATATCAGCAATTTCCGGTTTCACTGCAGCTGGATGGCATTGATACCTTTTATCCGGAGCTATTTGATCGGTTGGTTGCCTGCCGCGATCCCCGGCAACGGATGAGCATTTTCAGCGACTACATGGCTGTGCGTTTTCGTTTACCTGAAGCCAGGCTTGTGCTTCGTCCGGATGCAGATCCGGTGCCTCGTCCGCAGAGTAATTACCGGAAACTGCTGCTGGGCTGGCTGTTTGACTCTGACAGTGATGCCGGAGCCGCCTGGCGGCAGTGGGTCGAATCCCGGTTCGGTTTAAGAACCATTTATCATCATGAACTGATTCCGCCTCAGGATTCGGACGCTTATCTGCGCTATATGCGGGCTTGTGTCCGGGCGACTTATCAAACCAACGATCTGGCCGGGCAGCTGGATCTGCTGTACTGCTTTTGTCAGTATCAGCTGGCGCATCTTTATCCGATGCAGCAGCATTTAACGCTGTACCGGGGCAGCAGTGAAGCGCCGCGTTATCAATATCAGCAACAGCCGGTTTTATTGCTGAATAACCTCAGTTCCTGCAGCAGTGATGAGGATGAAGCGTACCGGTTCGGTCCGAAAGTTGTCGAACTGCAGGTTCCGCTGAGCAAAATCGTCTGTTTTGATACCTTGTTACCGCGCGGACTGAATGGTGAGCACGAATATATGGTTTTAGGCGGAATTTATAAGGTCAGGCAGGTGTGGTGACGCGGAACAATAAAGACGTGGTTATCCACGCCTTTATTGTTTGAACAGCAAACGATTATTTCATCTGTGCAAAACAGCGTTCTGCAGCAGCCAGGGTTTCCGCAATATCCGCCTCGCTGTGTGCCAGCGAGAGAAAGCCTGCCTCATATGCCGATGGTGCCAGATAAACACCTTCCTGCAACATCAGATGGTAGAAGCGTCTGAAGGCGTCAATGTCACAGCGGCTGACCTGTTCAAAGCGGGTAATTTCCGGCTCATCCGTAAAGAAGAAGCCGAACATGGCGCCGACATAGTTAACTGCCAGCGGAATACCATGTTTTGCGGCGGCGGCTTTTAAACCTTCGGCGACTTGTCTGGTTTTCTCTGCCAGTGTGTCATACAGACCGGGCTGCCGGATTGCTGTCAGCATGGCTAACCCTGCCGCCATTGCCACCGGATTACCGGATAACGTACCTGCCTGATACACCGGACCGGTTGGTGCGATATACGCCATGATCTCTTTCTTGCCACCGAAGGCGCCGACCGGCATACCGCCGCCGATGATCTTGCCGAGAGTAGTCAGATCCGGCGTAATACCGTAGTAACCCTGAGCCCCCTGCAGGCTGACCCGGAAGCCGGTCATGACTTCGTCGATGATCAGCAATGCGCCGTATTTATCGCAAATAGCACGCAGACCTTCGAGGAAACCGGGAACCGGCGGGATGCAGTTCATGTTGCCGGCAACAGGTTCCACGATGATACAGGCGATCTCGCTGCCATAACTGGCAAATGTGGCTTCAACCGAAGCAAGATCGTTATAGGTGCAGGTCAGGGTATGTTTGGCAAAATCAGCGGGTACGCCCGGTGAGTTGGGCTGACCTAACGTCAGTGCCCCGGAACCGGCTTTAACCAGCAGGCAGTCAGCATGGCCGTGATAGCAGCCTTCAAATTTTACAATCTTGTCACGGCCGGTATAGCCACGAGCCAGACGAATGGCACTCATGGTGGCTTCCGTACCGGAGTTAACCATACGCACCATTTCCATATCCGGCATGATCTGACGGATAGTTTCGGCCATCAGCACTTCGCTTTCTGTCGGTGCGCCATAACTTAAACCATTTTCAACGGCGGCCAGTACCGCGGCTTTGATTGCCGGATGGTTGTGACCTAACAGCATCGGCCCCCATGAACCGACATAATCGATATAACGATTACCATCCACATCGAACAGATATGCACCGTCTGCTTTAGCAATAAAACGTGGTGTACCACCAACGCCATTAAATGCGCGAACGGGTGAATTGACGCCGCCGGGGATCGATTGTTGTGCCGCAGTAAAGAGTTGTTCGGAACGTTGTGTGCTGTAAGCCATGAATGTCAGTCCGTATTTCACTGTGAAATAATCAAACGACTATAGCGCAAAAGCAGATAAAGCAGAAAAGATCTACCGGTGATACATTATGGAAGCAATGCTGATTGGGTAATACTTGAACTGTTTAGTCAGGTATTACATAATTTGCTTAATTAACCGATAAGTTTACAGAGTCGTTTTTGGCCGCAGGCCGTGAGAGGTAGTTATGAGTGACGTAGCAGTGCAGTTTCCCATTGAGATGACCGATGCGGCGGCGGCGAAAGTAAAAACGTTGATCACCGAAGAGGAAAATCCGGAGCTGAAACTGCGGGTCTACATTACCGGTGGTGGTTGTTCCGGTTTTCAGTATGGCTTTACCTTTGATGAAAAGATCAACGAAGGTGATACCGTGGTAGAAAAAGACGGTGTCATCATGGTAGTTGATGGCATGAGCTTGCAGTATCTGGTGGGCGGTGTGGTGGATTATATCGACGGGCTGGAAGGTTCACGCTTTACTGTCAGTAATCCGAATGCCACGACTACGTGCGGCTGCGGTTCCAGTTTCTCTGTCTGATCTTTGTTTGAAATAAACCCGTCAGGCTCAAGGAGCCGAACGGGTTCATCAGATAACTTCTTACTTGGTTGCTTCAGCAGCAGAAGTAGCAGCAGCTTCAGAAGTAGCAGCAGGAGCAGCGGCTTCAGCAGCAGGCGCAGCAGCGGCAGGAGCTTCAGCAGCTGGTTGTGCAGCTGGTGCAGGCGCAGCAGCTTCTTCTTTTTTACCACAAGCAGTCAGAGCTACAGCAATCAAACCAGCCAGGATCAGCGCTTTTTTCATCTTGGTATCCTCAGATAAAATTATATTCCCAGTGTTACTTATAAGCTGTGCTTGTGAGTCCTATCACAAACCACAGCGTCCTCATTCTACGCTTACGTTTGATTGCCTCTCAATAGTGCAGGTAAAAATAGTTATAGATTATGCGTATTTATTATTTCGCCGGATAAAATGCGCCCAGAACGGCTTTTCTGCTGGCGCCTGTCACGGCGGGCAGGTTTCCCGGCCGACGTTCACAAAAACAGTGCGCTAACCAGGCAAAGGCAATCGCCTCCACCCAATCCGGGTGCATGCCCAGTTTTTGCGTTGAATCAACCTGCCAGCCGGGCATTAAGGATGCGATGCGCTGGCATAACAACGGGTTATGCGCGCCACCACCACAGAGATACAGGCTGGCTGATCTGGTCAGCGGCTGCAGCGCATCGCGCACGGTGAGTGCCGTAAATTCCAGCAGAGTGCGTTGTACGTCTGCCGGAATAATTTCCGGATGTGCTGCCAGTTGCTGCAGTAACCAGCCGAAGGTAAAGGTTTCCCGGCCGGTACTTTTCGGATACGGCAGTGCGAAGTAGGGGTGGCGCAGCAGATCAGACAGCAGCGGTTGATGTATCTGCCCGCTGCCTGCCCATTCGCCACCGGCATCATAACTGCCGCGGTGATGCTGACGATACCAGGCATCCAGCAGCGTATTTCCGGGGCCGGTATCAAACCCGAAAACCTGTTCCGCATTGCCGGGTAAAACCGACACATTACTGATGCCGCCGATATTGAGAATAAAACGGGGTTCGTTTTCCTGACCAAATACGGCCTGATGAAAGGCCGGTACCAGCGGGGCGCCTTGTCCGCCGAGAGCAATATCCTTCATGCGGAAATCACAAACCACATCAATGCCGGATATGGCCGCCAGTCGCGCCCCGTTACCAATCTGCAGGGTAAAACCGGATTCCGGCCGGTGGCGTATCGTTTGCCCATGCGAACCGATGGCCGCGATTTTATCGGCGTTGATGCCGGCCTGCTGCAATAAATCAGCAACCGCGGTAGCGAACTCTTCCGCCACACGCTGATCCAGCCAGCCCATACGGTCGATTTCATTTTCCCCCGGCGTGCAGATGGCGTGCAGTTGCTGCACCAGATCTTCCGGCCAGGCACGGGCATGCGTTGCCACTAAATCCGGCTGGTCACTCCCGGCGGAAAATTCGACCAGCGCCGCATCAATTCCATCCATGCTGGTGCCGGACATCAGACCAATATAAAGCGCCATAACGGTTATCTTCGCTTGTGAATTCGACTGCCAGCAGTTTACTTCCTTTTCATGTGCGCAGCCATTTCGTAAACTGTGTCCAATTTGCTGAAATAATCTGGAGTAATAGCATGTCCGAGTTGGAAACCGCATTAGCTGAAATCAAGCGCGGTGCTGAAGAAATCCTGGTGGAAGAAGAGCTGATTGCGAAATTAAAGGAAGGTCGTCCACTGCGTATTAAACTGGGGATGGACCCGACTGCACCGGATATTCACCTTGGGCATACTGTTATCCTGAACAAGCTGCGTACTTTTCAGGATCTGGGACATGAAGTGATCCTGCTGATCGGTGACTTCACTGCGCTGGTAGGTGATCCGTCCGGTAAAAATGCGACCCGTCCGCCGCTGTCGGAAGAAGCAATCAAAATCAATGCGCTGACCTATGCGGAACAGGCGTTCAAAATTCTGGATCCGGCGCGTACCCGCATCGAATATAACTCAACCTGGCTGAAAGAGCTGGGCGCGACCGGCATGATCAAACTGGCGGCGAAACAAACCGTTGCCCGTATGCTGGAACGTGACGATTTCAAAAAACGTTATGCCAACGGCCAGTCAATCGCGATCCATGAATTCCTGTACCCGCTGCTGCAGGGCTATGATTCAGTCGCACTGAAAGCGGACGTGGAACTGGGCGGCACGGATCAGAAGTTCAACCTGCTGATGGGTCGTGAACTGCAGAAAGATGCGGGTCAGCCGGCACAGTGTGTACTGATGATGCCGCTGCTGGTGGGTCTGGATGGCGTGAAGAAGATGTCCAAATCGTCCGGTAACTACATCGGTGTGCACGATGCACCTAACGATATGTTCGGTAAGATCATGTCGATTTCGGATGAGCTGATGTGGAGCTACTACGAGCTGCTGTCTACCCGTCCGCTGGCGGAAATCACGCAGTTCAAAGCCGATATCGCCGCGAATACGCTGAACCCGCGTGATGTGAAAATCTGGCTGGCGAAAGAGCTGATTGCCCGTTACCACGACGAAGCGGCGGCAGAAGCGGCACATAACGATTTCACGCAGCGTTTTTCTAAAAATGCGATCCCGGATGAAATGCCGGAAGTGACGGTGTCTGCACCGGCGGAAGGTATTGCGGTAGGTAATCTGCTGAAAGAAGCTGCACTGGTAGAAACCACTTCTGAAGCACTGCGCATGATCAAGCAGAATGCGGTGAAGCGTGATGGTGAGGTTGTGGCAGATGGTAAATTGCTGGTCACTGCCGGTACGGCAGTATGGCAGGTCGGTAAACGTAAATTTGCCCGCATCACCGTGGCATAAGCTGAACTATGTCCGCTTAAATCCCGCCAGCTGGCGGGATTTTTTTGTCTGCTCACTCACCGATTGATTCGGCCATTGCGCCCTGCATCATCCGGTCAAACAAGCGCACGGCACAGTCGGGCTGATAGCGGTAAATAGTCGCCGGGGAACCTCGTCCATGAATACGGATGCCGGTATCTTCCAGGACTTCCGCACTTAAAATCCGTTCGCGGAAAGCGCGCTTATGTAACGGATTCCCCAGTACCACTTCATAAATCCGCTGTAATTCCGGCAGTTTCAGTTCCTGTTCAGCCAGATAAAGTGGCAGCGTGCTGTAGCGGGCTTTGGTGCTCAGCCGTTCCAGTGCTTTTTCCAGCAGTTCCGCATGGTCGAACGGAAGAGTTAATTCTTTGCGCCGTAAGGCATCGATGGATATCCAGCGGGTGTCGGTATGCGGTAAGTCCGAACAACTGTAGCGGATCAGGGCCAGATGCAGCACTGTGATTGACCATCCGCCCGGATCGCGACGGCTGTTACCGATAGTGGCGACCTGTTCAATATAATCGGGTTTTAAACCTACCTTCTGCTCCAGAATACGGCAGGTGGCCAGCTCCAGTGTCTGATCCTGATCTTCAAAGACCCAGCCTCCGGGCAGGGCCCAGGCACCGGCAAAAACACGGCTGTCCGTTGGTCGCTGCCAGAGCAGAACCTGCAGTTCGTTATCGGCAATCCGCAGTAATACGGTATCTATCGTACTGATCATAAGCTGGCTTCACCGTAGACAGGATGTGTTGCTAAAAAAGCGGCGACGCCCGGTGTGGTCATGGCCGAAACCGGTTTGTGATGCTGCAATGCCGCACGGATTTTGGTGCTGCGAACCGAAATCCGTTCTTTCACGACCAGTAGCTGCCAGCGGCGGCGAATGTCATCGGCCCGGTAAAATTTGTCAAAGGCAGCCGCGTTATCCGGACCGATCACCAGAAACAGCTGATCTTCCGGCCGGAGCGGCGCTTGCAGTGCTGCCAGCAGATCAAAGCTGTAGACCGGTTTATCGGTAGCAATTTTATGTTCGATGGCGTGCATACTGACACGGGGATCCGCCAGATCCTGCGTAAAGAGTTTCACCATCTGACAGCGATATTCATAGGGCGCCATGTTTTTTCCCCATGCGTGACGGAAGGCTGGCACCAGCCAAACCTGATCGCACTGCGTCAGTGCCTGCTCGATCACATCTTTGTGACCCAGTGAAGGCGGATTAAAAGCAGAACCCATCACAGCTATTCGGGACATCGCTAAACCTTACTTGTTTTGATACGCCGAAATAATAATTGACATATTGGTTCCTCTGCAATACCTTTCTCTCATTGGTATCTTAAAGGAACCAATTCAGCGTGCTGAAAATGACCGGTACGGATGAACTGAAATTGTATTTAAGCGCTCAATCCGCGTGAAAATGGGAGCTGCTGTATGCCTGACACTCTCTGTGTTCAAAGCCTGATCGACACCGATTTTTATAAACTCACCATGCAACAAGCCTATCTGCATCAATTGCCGAATGCAGAGGGTGTCTGGGAATTCCGCTGTCGTACCGATGAAGATCTGACGCCTTATGTGGCTGAAATTCGCGAGCAACTGGATGCTCTGGCTGATCTGCGTGTGACCGGAGATCAGCTTACCTACCTGCGCAGCCGGGCGCCTTATCTGAAAGATGATTACCTCGCTTTTCTCCGACTATTTCGTTTCAATATGGATCAACTGGATGTCGGTATAGAAAAGGGCTGTCTGGCAATTAAGGTGCAGGGGCCGCAGCTGCATGTCTCTCCTTTTGAAATTCCGGTGATGGCAACGGTCAGCGAGATCCGCAATAAAGTGCTTTATCCGGACGTCGATGAAGAGCAAATCCGCAAAAGTACCCGGCATAAAATTCAACAGCTGGAACAATTCGGCGACAGTGTTGACCTGAGTGATTTCCGTTTCTTTGATTTTGGTACCCGCCGTCGCTTCAGCTACCGTGCGCAGTATATTGTCACTGATATGCTGAAACAGGCGTTGCCGCAGCAGTTTGGCGGTACCAGCAATATTCATCTGGCGCAGGGACTGCACCTGCCGTTTCTGGGCACCATGGCACATGAATGGCTGCAGACACATCAGGGGTTGAATTACCGTCTGGTCGACAGTCAGAAGGCGGCGCTGGAAAACTGGGTGCGGGAATACCGGGGCGATCTCGGTGTTGCTTTAACCGATGTGATTGGTGTCGATGCTTTTTGCCGCGATTTGGATCGCTATTTCGCCAAACTGTATGATGGTTTTCGTCATGACAGTGGCGATCCTATCCTCTGGGGTGAGAAAATCATCCGCCGTCTGGAAGAACTGCGGGTTGATCCTCTCCGCAAAACGCTGGTGTTCTCTGACGGGCTCGATTTTGCACGGGCAGTACAAATTTATAAGCACTTTAAAGGCCGGATACAAACTTCGTTTGGTATCGGTACCTGGTTAATGGCCGACTTTGAAGTGAACAAACCACTGAATGTGGTTATGAAAATGGTCAGTCTCGGCGGACAGCCGGTGGCGAAAATTTCTGATAGCCCCGGTAAAACGATGTGCCATGACAGAGCGTTTCTGACCTACTTAATGGAAGTCTTTGCAGTTGATGCCGGCGTTCGCGAGCATATCTTGCTCAGCGCCGGACAGGGAGTATAACGAATCATGCGTCAAACACTGACAATCGCCACCGCCAGTATTAATACGACTCCGTTAGATCTGGACGGAAATCTGGCATTAATCCGCGCTGCCGTCGCTGAAGCGGTACAACAACAGGCCGATGTACTCTTGTTGCCGGAGCTGGCTCTGACCGGCTACGGTTGCGAGGATATGTTTTTTTCCGCCGACTGGGTGTCGGGAATTCCGGCCTATCTGAGTCAGCTGGCAGAGACATTGCCGCCGTCGATGATGGTTGCCGTCGGTTTTCCTCTGCTGATCACCGGTGGACAGGTATTTAATGCGGTGGCGCTGCTGAGCCAGTATCAAGTCCACGGCGTGGTCTGTAAGCAGCATCTGGCGCGTAACGGTATTCACTATGAGCCACGCTGGTTTACTCCCTGGCCGGCGGGTGAAGTGATGACGCTGGAGCTGGCTGGTCAGCATGTGCCGGTCGGTGATATTGTGTTTGAAGTCGAAGGTATCCGCCTGGGCTTTGAAATCTGTGAAGACTCCTGGGTCGCATCACGGCCGGGCCGCAGTCTGTATGAACGTCAGGTTGACGTGATCATGAATCCTTCCGCCAGCCATTTTGCCTTAGGTAAACAGAAGATCCGGCGTCAGTTTGTCTGTGAAGGCTCCCGTGCTTACGGCGCCGTGTATGTCTATACCAACCTGCTGGGCTGTGAGGCAGGACGTGCGGTATATGACGGGGATGCGATGATCGCCAGCAATGGTGAGCTGGTAATGAGTTCAGAGCGTTTAAGTTTTGCGCCATGGCGGGTGCAGTCGGCAACCGTGGATATCGGCCTTAACCGCTCACAACGCATGATCAGCAGTCAGCGTCTGCAGCCGGCAGAACAGCACGGTATTGTGATTGTGCCGTTTGACTGGCAAGAGGAAGACTACCATCGTGAATTATCACCACAAACGACGTTTGCCGGTGAAGATCCGCATGCTGCAGCCTGTCGTGCCATTGCGCTGGGGCTGTGGGACTGGCAGCGTAAAACCTACACCAGTGGCTATGCCTTAAGCTTAAGTGGCGGTGCTGATTCAGCCCTGTGCGGTACGCTGGTCTGGTTTGCGCAGGTACAGGCGGTGCTGACATTAGGTGAGGAAACATATTGTCAGACGCTGGCGCAGGGCCGGATCAATGTTGCTCCGCGTGGTGATAAACCGCTGCTGGCCTGGATCCACGATGATGTGATGCCCAATGTGCTGACCACGGTTTATCAGGGCTCGGCGCACAGCGGTAATGTTACCCGCAGTGCCGCCGCCGGTCTGTCGGATGAGATGGGCGCATTGCATTATGACTGGTCGATTGCCGAGCTGGTGGCCGGTTATCTGAAACTGGTCAACGATCTGACACCGGATGATCCGATGACCTGGGAACGCGACGATCTGGCACTGCAGAATATTCAGGCGCGCGTGCGTTCTCCGGGGATCTGGCTGATCGCCAATCGTCAGAACAAGCTGCTGATGGCGACATCTAACCTGTCAGAAGCCAGCGTCGGTTATTGCACCATGGATGGGGATACCTCCGGTGTGCTGTCACCGATTGGCGGTGTCAGTAAATCCCGCGTACTGCAGATCAACCGTTACATCATGGATCAGGGGATCCCGCTGCAGGATAGCCCGGACTTGCCGCGTCTGGCATTAGCCGCGATGGAAGCGATCGTGAATCAGGCACCGACGGCGGAATTGCGTCCGGTTGAACAGACAGATGAAGCCGATCTGATGCCGTATCCGGTGATGGATGCCATCCGCCGGATCAATCAGACGCAGAACGTCACGCCGAAAGGGGTGTTGCAGGTGTTGCTGCGTGGCGAATACGCGCAGATGTATTCCAAGGAACAACTGGTCGCCTGGATCAAACGCTACTTCGGTCTCTACTGCCGTAACCAGTGGAAGCGTGAGCGTATTGCGGCCAGTTTCCATATTGAAGCCGACAGTGCCGATCCGAAAACCTATCGTCGTTTCCCTATTCTGGCGAATCAGCTGAAACGGGAACTGGCGGAGATGGAGGCGTTTGCGCGCCAGATCTGATGCGGTGGTTCAGTCCCCTCTTGCCGAAAGAGGGGACTTTCTCCAAATACTATGCCCGGATAAGACTATAGTTCTGCCGGCGTATAACCGGCGTCTTCCAGTAAACTGATCAGCCTGGCGCTGTTCAGCATTCCATCCACCGCCACTTTATGCTGGCTTAAATCAATCTGGATCTGTGCCTGCGGGTCGGCCTGCTGAATCAGTTTGGTAATAATCGCTACACAATGCTGGCAGGTCATATCGGGTACGTGCAGTGTTGTCATGGGTGTTTTCTCCGCTGATTTTTTCATTACTTTGCACCTTCCCTCTATTGGAAGGTCAAGAGGCCATAACAAAAAAAATTGTTCAAATATCCGGCTTGACCTTGCCATGATGTCAAGGCTGAAGCTATTACTATAGCAAATCAAGTGAGAGCAAAATCATGACCGGATATAAAACTGAGCGAGTCATATTACTGATCCAGGGAATGTTTTGTGCGGCCTGTGCAACACGTCTGGAAAAGGTGTTATCCAAAGTGTCAGGCGTCAGTCACGTCAGTGTGAATCTGGCCACTGAAAAAGCGCAGATAGAAAGTGATGCGAAAATAGCGCCTGCCGCGTTAATTACCGCCGTGGAAAAAGCCGGATTTACTGTGCCGCAACGCACCGTGACGTTACAGATAAAGGGAATGCATTGTGCTGCCTGTCAGCAGCGGCTGGAAAAAGTATTAAACCGGGAGCCCGGCGTGATTTCCGCTGTGGTTAATCTGGCCAGTGAAAAAGCCCGTTTACAGGTATTGCCTGACGTAGCGGATGCGCAACTGCTGCAGGTGATCGCGAAAGCCGGTTATGAAGGGATTGTTCCGGATAGCACGACAAATGCGACGGCGCCGGCGCAGCCGAAGCGCGATACCGATCGTGACTGGCTGATCGTTGGTGCACTCTGCACCTTGCCACTGCTGTTACCGATGATTGCCGGATTATGGGGCGCTCAGTTCCAGCTGCCGGTGTTCTGGCAGTTTTTGCTGGCGTCGATCGTGCAGTTTGGTCTGGGCTGGCGTTTCTACCGCGGGGCCTGGGCGGCATTGCGGGTTGGCAGCAGTAATATGGATGTTCTGGTCGCACTGGGAACTACTGCGGCTTATGGCTTATCCCTCTATCAGTGGTTACTGCAGGCTCATCACGCACATCTCTATTTCGAATCATCTGCTACTGTCATCACGTTAGTCTGGTTTGGCAAATGGCTGGAGCAGCGGGCCAAACGGCAAACCAGCGAAGCAATCCGGGCATTGCAGGCGCTCAGACCGGAGCAGGCATGGGTCGAACGTGACGGCGTGGAACAATGGTTACCGCTGGCAATGATCCGGCTGGGCGATCGGGTCCGGGTGCGGGCCGGTGAACGTATTCCGGTGGATGGCGAGATCATGGAAGGTTCCAGCCATCTGGATGAATCATTACTGACGGGCGAGAGTCTGCCGGTCAGCAAGCAAGCCGGAGACAAGGTGAGTACCGGTGCCATGAACGGCGAAGGTCTGCTGTGGCTGCAAACCTCCGCCTTAGGTGAGGAAACCCTGCTGGCACGGATCATCGCCCGCGTTGAACAGGCGCAGATGGCAAAACCGCCGATCCAGAAAAAAGTCGATCAAATCAGCGCGGTTTTTGTGCCGGTGGTGCTGCTTCTGGCGCTGTTAACCGTCACCGGCTGGTATGTTTTCACCGGACAGGGTGAAGCGGCTTTAATTCACGCTGTTTCTGTATTGGTCATCGCTTGTCCGTGTGCTTTGGGTCTGGCAACCCCGGCGGCCATTATGGCCGGCACCGGCACCGCTGCCCGGCACGGCATTCTGATCCGGGATGCCGAAGTGCTGGAAAAAGCTGAAAAAGTTAACATGGTAGTGTTTGATAAAACCGGCACGCTGACACAGGGGCATCCGGCATTAAGCGCGCAACAGGTGACCGGTATCAGCGAACAGCAGGCACTACAGATCGCGGCGGCGTTACAGCAGGGCAGTGCTCATCCGCTGGGTATTGCACTGCAGCAGGCGGCGGAGCATCAGGAGTTGGCCTTACCGCTGTTATCAGAAATTCGTACCGTAGCCGGTATCGGCGTGCAGGGTAAATGGCAGGATCTGGATTATGCGCTGGTCGGTGGTCAGGGATTAATTCAGCGTCAGCTAACGCCGGAGGCGGCATTGCAGGCAGGTGCGGAACAGCAGTATCAGCAGGGGCGTACCGTCTCCTGGCTGATTGCTGCCGAGCAGGTGGTGGCCTGGTTTGCCTTTCAGGATCCACCGAAACCGGAAGCGGCAGCAGCCATCAAAACGCTGCAGCAGCAAGGGATCAAGGTCGCCTTGCTGAGTGGCGATCATCAGCAAAGTGTGCAGCAGATAGCCAGTCTGCTTGGCATTGACGAGATGGCCGCACAGGTACTGCCGGAACAGAAAGCCGAAGCGATTGTCCGCTGGCAGAAGCAGGGATTTACGGTCGCGATGGTCGGTGATGGTATCAATGATGCGCCGGCATTGGCCGAATCAGATCTGGGCATTGCCATGGGTTCCGGTACTGATGTCGCGATGGCCAGTGCGGCAATGACACTGATGCGTAACGATCCGCGGGCAGTGGCTGATGCGCTGACGATCGCGCGGCTGACCAGTCGCAAGATCCGGCAAAATCTGTTCTGGGCATTTATTTACAATCTAGTGGCATTGCCATTAGCAGTCATGGGATTTCTGGATCCGATGCTGGCTGGTGCTGCGATGGCATTCAGTTCGGTGAGTGTGGTAACGAATGCATTATGGCTGACCCGCTGGCATCCGGCATGGGCAGTTATCAGGGAGTCATAGTTATGTCTGCAATTTTTCTGACCATTGGCGAGATGGCAAAACGCAGTGGTCTGACGGCCAAGATGATCCGTCATTATGAAAGTTTAGGTCTGCTGCCTCCGGCCATACGCAGTGACGCCGGATACCGGCATTATCAGGAACAGGATGTGCAGCAACTGCGCTTTATCCGGCAGGCCAGAGAACTGGGTTTTTCTTTGCCGCAAATCGGTGAGTTACTGTCGTTATGGCATGACGAACAACGACCAAGCAGCAAAGTCAAACAGCTGGCGCAGGCTCATATCGCTGTGCTGGAGCAGAAAATAGCAGAACTGACCCAAATGAAGGCGGGGCTGGAAAAACTGGTCAGTCATTGTCAGGGCGATGACAACCCGGATTGTCCGATCCTCAATGAACTGGCGCAGTCAGACAGTCCGTGCTGTCCGCACTGACATCAATCTTGACCAAGCGTCATACCGGCAATCGTGGCCCGGCTGAATCGTGCGATGGTTGCCTTTACCTGTTGCCATTCGGCGGGGGTAAATTCAAGCGGCCAGTTAAGGCGACGGCTCAGTGTTGCTTTCCCTATCGCAAAGCCAATCAGCTGGCCGAGATAGGCATGCGCCAGCAGGATATTATCCTCTGACTCCGCTGCGTCCGACGTGATACAGGCAATCAGTTTTCCGATCATGTCATGCGCCGGCTGCATAAATCCGGTATATAAAATTTCAGATGCTGCGGTCGGGTGAAACTGTTCCCGAGTCAGAAGGATAAACCAGCTCTTCTGATGTTCCGGCGCGAAGGCAATTTCCGCCAGTTTTAAGGTAATCTCCAGTAACAGTGACTGCGGTGATTCAGCGCTGAGTCGTGATTCCGCCTGTTTCTGCAAGTCACGGATCTGCGGGCCGACATTGGCCGCGATTTGTTCCGCAACAGCAAGATAAACACCTTCCTTGCCGCCAAAATGATACGGGATAGCCGCCTGATTAACCTGCGCGGCATTAGCCAGCTGACGGGTGGTTACACCATCAAATCCATAACGACCGAACAGCTCCAGCCCGGTATCAATCAGCCGTTGCCGCGTGGCTTCACTGCGGGGATCGGTCAGAGAGGGGATCAGCATCATACACCTCCTCAGAGTTGAGTCTGAGTGACGGCACGGCGGAACCGCGCCAGTGCGACCAGAAAGAAAATCGCGCCGAGTCCTATCATCGCCAGCAGATCCGGCCAGATGATATCCATACCGGCTCCCCGGTATAAAATTGCCTGCGCCAGCCGGACAAAGTAGGTAGATGGTGCTCCCAGCATGATCTGCTGTACCAGTTCCGGCATACTTTCACGTGGTGTAACTCCGCCGGATAGCATCTCCAGTGGCACTATGGTCAGAATGATTAACAGACCCAGTTGCGGCATGGAACGGGCAATCGTGCCGAGAAAAATACCGATGGAAGCGGCGGAAAACAGATAGATCACCGCACTGAACAGAAACAGTGGTAATGAACCGGCAATGGGTACATCCAATACTCCCTGAATTACCACAGTCAGGGCGACGGTGGTGCCTAACAGTACCGCCAGACTGTTGGCCCAGATTTTCGCCATCATGATTTCAAACGGTGTCAGCGGCATTACCAACAGATGCTCCAGTGTTCCGTGTTCCCGCTCGCGGATAAACGCAGCACCAACCAGAATAATGGTCAGCATATTAATGTTGTTAATGACCTCCATCACACCGCCAAACCAGTAGCCGGTAAGATTCGGATTAAACCGTACCCGGCTGACCAGTTTGATCGGAAGAGTGGATGTATCCCGCTTACCCGTCAGATATTCGTTCAGTTCTGCAGCAAAAATCTGCTGAATATAACTGGCACCGATAAACGACTGACTCATGACCGTGGCATCGATGTTGATTTGAATAGTTGGCCTGTGGCCGGCGCTCAGATCCCGCTGAAAATGTGCCGGTATCACGATCGCAAATGTATAACGTCCCTGATCCATGGTCGGATCCATCTGTTGCAGAGAGATATTTTCCGGCGGATTAAAAAAAGGGGGCGTTAAAGCCTGGCTGAGACGCATGGATAACGGTGACAGATCTTCATCTACAACGGCCACCGGCGCGTGATTAAGCTCCTGCGATACCCCTTTCGCGGCACTGTAAATCCCCCCGGTGAACGCCCAGACAATCAGCACCAGGAGCACCCGATCAGCCCACAGACTCCGTAACTCTTTGATGCCAAGGCGCCAGATATTACTGATATGTGTATTCATCATGGCCTACCTTTCCTGTTTGGGCAGCAAGACAAGCGAGAGCAATGTCAGCACAGGAATAAATGCTGCGAGTTTTAATAACGGCACGAGCAAATCATAAAAACCGAGCGCTTTAGTGAACACGCCCCGGCTGATTACCAGAAAATAGGTTGCCGGCGAACATTGCCCGATGCCGTAAGCCATACCGATCAGCGAGTCGACCGGCGTCGTCAGACCGGAAAACTGGACGGTCGGTAACATGGTCAGTATTGCTGCGCCGAACAGCGCGGCTATCTGTGTTCGGGTAAACGTAGATATCAGCAGACCCAACCCGGTTGTCACGGTAACGAAAATCAGGGCACCCAATGTCAGCGTGGCCAGACTTCCCTTGATCGGCACATCAAACATCCAGACAGCCTGTATGACCAGCAGAACATAACTCATCATGGACACAACAATGTAAGGCAGCTGTTTACCCAGCAAAAACTCCAGCCGGGTGACAGGGGTGACATAAAGATTGGTGATCGACCCCAGTTCTTTCTCACGCACGACCCCCAATGCCATCAGAATGGCGGGGATAAAGACCAGCAATAACGGAATGACGGCGGGCACCATGGCATAAATGCTGCGGAAATCCTGATTGTAGCGGTAACGCAAAGCCATATCAGTTGGCAGTAACTGCGGCGGTGAACCGGTTGCTTCGGTGATCAAATTAACCAGATATTGCTGATGCAGACCCTGCACATAACCGAGCGTCATTTCTCCGCGGTATGGCAATGCGCCATCGATCCAGGCCGCTATTTCCGGCTGGCGGTTAAGCCGCAGATCATGACCAAATTTAGGCGGGATCTCTAACGCTAACGAGAGCTTCCCACTGTGCATGCGTTGTTCCATTTCAGACGCAGTAGCAATAGGCGGACGCAGCTGGAAATAACGGGAACCTGCGATATTCTGGATATAATCACGCGACTCCGGCGATTGATCCTGATCCAGCACGGCAAACCGCAGATTCTCCACATCCATCGAAATGCCATAACCGAGCACCGACATCATCAATACCGATCCCAGCAGAGCGAAGGCCAGGCGGATGGTGTCGCGTTTTAATTCGAGCGCTTCACGATAGGCATAGGCCAGAAGCCGGTACAGACTGAATGCCTGCCGTGTCGCATGATTATTGCCGTTAATAGGCGCGGGTTCAGTTTCCACGGGTGGCGATTCATCATTCGCGGTGGCATCTTCCAGATAAGCAATGAAAGCGGCTTCCAGCGTCGGCGCTTTTTTGGTTGCCCGCAGTGCTTCCGGTGTATCGCTGGCCAGAACCTGTCCGGCATGCATGAGTGAGATCCGGTCACAGCGTTCGGCTTCGTTCATAAAATGGGTGGAAATAAAGATGGTCACACCTTGCCGGCGTGATAACTCCACCAGTAGTTCCCAGAACTGATCGCGGGCGATCGGATCAACCCCCGAAGTGGGCTCATCCAGAATCAGCAGGCTTGGTTCATGCACAACGGCCACGGCCAGTGATAACCGCTGCCGGATCCCCAGCGGCAGACCAGCCGCCGGAAGGCCGACATACGGTTTCAGCTCAAACCGGGTCAGTAGGTTTTCGACCCGAGATGCCACTTTGTCCTCCGGCAAATCGAATAACCGGGCATGCAGTTCCAGATTCTGTAATACGGTCAATTCGCCATACAGTGAGAAAGCCTGCGACATATACCCAACCTGGCTGCGGGTTGCCACATTATCGGCATCCACCGGTGCGCCGAACAAACGGGCGGAACCCTCAGTCGGTGGCAGTAAACCGGTCAGCATCTTCATGGTCGTGGTTTTTCCGCAGCCATTGGAGCCCAGAAAACCAAAAATCTCGCCTTTACCGATGGCAAAACTCACGTTATCTACCGCGGTGAAATCCCCGAATCGCTGAGTTAACCCTTGCGCTTCAATCGCCCATTGATGGTGATTGATGTCTCTTGGCGGAATAACCAGTGCGTGATGACCTTGCTGCCGCTCCGTAGGTAACAGCCGGATAAAGGCTTCCTCTAAAGTCTGGCTGGCAGTCTGAGTTTTCAGCTCTGCAGCGGAGCCGGTACCGATGATCTTTCCGGCATCCATCGCAATCAGCCAGTCAAAATGCTCCGCCTCTTCCATATAGGCCGTGGCAACCAGAACCGTCATCGCCGGATGACGTATCCGGATCCGCTGGATCAGCTCCCAGAACTGACGACGGGAGAGGGGATCGACCCCGGTGGTTGGTTCATCCAGGATCAGTAAATCCGGATCGTGGATCAGTGCACAGCAGAGCCCGAGTTTCTGTTTCATGCCGCCGGATAATTTGGCTGCCGGCCGATCGTGGAATGCCGCCAGGCCGGTGGCGATAAGTAATTCGTTGATTCGCTCTGCCCGGGCGCGACGATTCAGACCAAACAGACGAGCGAAAAAATCGACATTCTCGGTAACCGAAAGCGTCGGATAAAGATTCCGGCCCAGCCCCTGTGGCATATAGGCGATGCGTGGCAGCAATGTTTCGCGTAAACGGCGATCAGCGATATCGGTATCCAGCACCTCAATCTGCCCCTGCTGAATTTTCCGGGCACCGGCAATCAGTGCCAGCAGCGAGGATTTGCCGACGCCGTCCGGGCCAATCAGGCCCACCATGCCGCCAGCCGGGAGCTTGACGTTTATCTGATCGAGCGCTTTCAGCGTGCCGTAAGTCAGACTAACGGCAGAAAGCTGCGCCACCGTACGTTCAGTCATAACGTTACCTCACGGGCAACTGTGCCGGCCAGTCAGTATCAGCGGACAGTTTGATGTAGGCCACGCCGGGCATACCGGGTTTTGCCAGTGTCGCATGTGTTGCCAGCCAGGCCGGATCAACCCGGACTTTTACGCGGAACATCAGCTTTTCCCGCTCGTTGCGGGTTTCGACTTCTTTCGGGGTAAATTGAGCTCGGGGGGCCACATACACTACTTTGGCCGGTACCGGATCTGCCAGTGCATCCAGCATGATGCGTGCCGGCGCACCCAGAACAACCTGACCGGCTTCTGCTGCCGAAAGGTAGACAGACATGGTGACATCGTTCATATCCAGCAGGGTCACCACCTTACCCCCGGCAGCCAGCACTTCACCGGGCTCTGCCAGACGGTAGAGTACCCGTCCGGCAATGGGTGCTATCAGCACAGTATCCTGCAATGTGATTTGCAGTACATCGGCATTGGCTCTGGCGGCAGCAACAACGGCTTTGATAACTTTAACCCGCATCCGGGCTGCCGCTAAACCAGCCTGCGCGACCTGTAACGCACTCCGATCCTGATCCAGTTGATCTTTACTGATAAAGTTTTTGCTCATCAGTTTATTCGACCGCTCGAGTGTTATCCGGGCCAGGTTATACTGACTCTCAGCACTGGCCACACCGGTTATCACCTCTTGTGTACTTTCCAGCGACTGCTGCACCTGCGCTTCGGCTGCCCGTAACTGAGCCTTGAGTTCGGTTGCCTCAATCTCTGCAATTTTTTGCTTTATCTGCAGATCATCGCCTTCCTGTACGTCGATGGATGCCAGCCGTCCGGCGATTTTGGTAGCAACATCCACCTCGGTAGCTTCCAGCCGGCCATTGCCATACACCAGATCTGAATAGGTTGTGGTGGGTTGCTGGTAATACCAGTAGGCTGCCGAACCGGCCAGAATGCAGAGTAATAAAAAAAAGAGACTGCGGCGTGAAAATGAAAAAGCACTCATGGAACACCCCTCCCGTCATCAGGCGGTATTTCCGTTTTCTGTATTGATTATAGTTCATTCATTCGGATGAATTAAAAACAACGCACGGCAATGACAACTAACTAATAATCTATATTTATATTTTCAGCATTTAGTTGTGGACTGCCGGTATCGGTGAACAGCAACGCGGGGGGAACTAACCATGACAGTGAAAACAGACTCAACTCACCGGCATCGTCACCCGTTACTGGAACAGCTGATCGCCGATATCAGCGCGCATCCGGAGCAGACCTTTCTGCCGTTCTGGGGGCCAATACCGACGCTTGGTAAGCTGGTGGGGAAAGGTTGTCTTTGCCAGTGGTGGGATTCGCCATTCGGGGTGGATGGCATCCGTTATCAGACAGCTGAACATTACATGATGGCAGAAAAAGCCCGCTTATTTGGCGACCATGCGATGGCGGCTAAAATTTCACAATCCAAAGATCCCAGTGATGCGCAATATCTCGGGCGTAAAGTGCAGGGATATGATGATTCCGTCTGGGTTGCTGCGCGGTTTGATATTGTTGTGCAGGGAAATTACTACAAATTTTCGCAACATCCGGAATTACGGGATTATCTGTTAGCAACCGGTAACAGCATACTGGTCTCTGCCAATCCGACTGACAGTGTCTGGAGCATAGGTTACGACGAAGATCATCCGTATGTTTCACAACCTGAACGCTGGCGGGGCGCCAACTTGTTAGGTTTTGCGCTGATGCAGGTCAGGGTTCAGTTACAGGCAGCGTCATCTGATTAAGCGCAGACCGGTTTACTTGTTTTGCTGCTGCACCTGAAACAGCTCCAGCTTCTCTAACGCCATCTTGTCGTTTTTCTGGGTTAACAGACAGGCGAAAGTCACCGCCGGTTTTTGTTTTTTTACCTCTCCGGTGACCAGCCATTTATTCGCTACAGCCAGTGGTTTGACACTGGTAACCTGAATATCCAGCAATGAGCCCATGCGGTAAGCCACCAGCGTCTGGCAGGTCTGCTGAGCCAGTTGCGCATAGTTATCGCTGCTGGCATTACTCTGCACGGTGAATAGGCCTGCGCTAATCAGCAGCATGAAGCGGAAAATTCGTGAAAAAGTCATAACAGCCATTTCTGTTTTCGCAGCAGAACAAAAAAACCCCCGCCGAAGCGAGGGTCCAATAGGCATTTACTTCTGGCTTACGCCATCTGCACAGGCAGATTAGAAGAAGTATTTGAAGCGTACGCGACCACCGTATTGTTCGGTTGTTTCTTGCTCGCCAATTTTCTCATCACCCCAGGAAGCGCCCAGGTACATGTCGAAGTTGTCGATACCCATAACCGCAGGGATCTTGTAAGAAGCGTAAACTACGTTGTATTCGGTATCTACGTCAGTAGATGAGTTTTCGTTTTGGCCATACAGGTAGGCAGCATAGAAGTTCTGGTATTGCATGCCTGGGCCAACGCTGTAGCCATCACCTTCGTCAGCTGCTTTGTAAGCACCGCGCAGAGAGAAGCTCAGGTCGTCATTAGCTTTAACTGTGGTGGTTAAACCATAACCAGTCCAGTCAGATACGTCTTCACCTGCAGCATCAACATAAGCGTCAGAGATCAGGTTCAGTTCAGCACCAGCTGCTACAGTTACAGTTTCACCAGTCCAGGCTACAACAGGGCGAGCCATCAATGGGTCTTTGTTTTTCTCGATTACAGCGCTGTCATACATGCCGTTGTCATCACCGAACAGGGTGGACACTTCCATATGCCATTGGCCAGCTTCTTTGCTGAACATCACTTGGCTACCGTCACCAGCACGGCCACGAGCAGCTTTAGCGCGGTACAGGTTGTCACCGTAACCTACTACATAGGTATCCTGGCCAGCAGGAGACAGGTCATAGGCTTCATAGTGACCCATTTTGAAAGCCCAGTCATTTTTCACACCGAAAGAGAACCATGAATCTTCACCATCAAGGTAGTCGCCGTTGGTGCTGTATGCTGGGTTGATTTTGAAACCAGCGAAGTTGCCGTTAGACAGCACACGTTCACCGTTAACGTCAAAAATGATACGGCCACTAGCTTTCTGTACATCAGATACACTTTCAGTTGGGTTACCTGAGTTAGTGTCACCGAAGTTCTGAGCGGTCAAATCATACTCAACATCGCCACCGATGTTCAGTTTACCCTGAGGGGTATCGAAAGTTGCACCGGCGTGAGCGGCAGAAGCTACGAACAGTGCCAGTACGCTAGGTACCAATACATTCAAGGTTTTTTTCATCGTCATCTTTCCTTGTTATGAGGGATGCCTGATTTACCTCAGGCTTGGTTAGTCTCTGAAAAGTTTTTTTTAATTTCTTGGGAACTTTTCTTGAATTGAACATATCTAACAAGTAACAGCCGTGCAAATGTGCAAGCCATTGGCGTTCCTGTTTTGTGACCCAGCTGGCAATCTCTGTTTTTGAGCAAAATTGATCTGTGAGCCTGATCTCTATCCTTCCTTTTCTTCGTATTAACTAGTTGTTTAGCCTTTTAGTGACGCTATTCATTGATCGCGATGGCGGGCTTGCGTACCATTTCGCTTTCCGCTTACACCATGGAATGGTGTAATATGCATATATATCCACTCTCGTCGCTTGGATACTCAAATTTTTGATATCAGCACCATGATCAGGAACACAGCATGATCCCGAGACTGACACCCCAAGAAAGCCTGAAACAACCTTATATTGCTTTTCTGGCCGCGTTAACGCGCGCTGGTTTCACCGGCAATATTGATTCTTCCTATTCCAGCCGCCTGGCCGTTGCCACAGATAACAGTGTGTATCAATGGTTACCGCAAGCGGTGCTGCATCCGAAAACAACGGAAGACATTGCGCTGATGCTGAAACTGGCTTCAGAGCCGGTATATCGTCAAATCACCTTCTCACCGCGTGGTGGTGGTACCGGCACCAACGGGCAGTCATTGAATGATGGCATCATGGTGGATCTGTCTTTATATATGACATCGGTGCTGGAACTGGATGTGGCGGCCCGGCAGGTCAGAGTGCAGGCGGGTTTGGTTAAAGATAAGCTGAACCTCACGCTGAAACCGCATGATCTGTTTTTCTCTCCGGAGCTTTCTACCAGTAACCGCGCCACTATTGGCGGGATGGTGAATACCGATGCTTCCGGTCAGGGCTCACTGAAATACGGTAAAACCTCCGCGCATGTTGTCGGTGTGCGTGCGGTGCTGATGGATGGCTCGGTGATTGACGCCTCGCCATTACGTGGTGATGCCTTGCAGGCGAAACTTGAGCAGCAGGATCGTGAAGGAGAAATCTATCGTCTGGTGTGGGATATCGCGCGTGGCAAACGTGCCGACATCGAAGCCACTTTCCCGAAACTGAACCGTTTCCTCACCGGCTATGATCTAACGCACGTGTATGATCCGGAAACTGAAACGCTGGATCTGAGCCGCCTGCTGTGCGGTTCCGAAGGCACCCTGGCCTTTATTACCGAAGCAGTGCTGGATTTAACGCCGATCCCGACTTACCGCGCGCTGGTAAATATCAAATATGACAGCTTTGAATCAGCATTGCGTAACGCACCGCTGATGGTGGAAGCTGAAGCGCTGTCGGTTGAAACGGTTGATTCCCGCGTACTGGATCTGGCGCGTTCCGATATCGTCTGGCATTCAGTGAAAAGCCTGATCACCGATGTACCGGATAAAGAGATGATGGGATTAAACATTGTCGAATATGCCGGTGCCGAAGCGTCTGAACAACAGCCTAAAATGCAGGCTTTGTGCAAGAAACTGGATGAACTGATGGCGGCTGGTAAAGCCGGAATCATCGGTTATCAGATCACTGAAGATCTGAGCAGCATCGAAGCCATTTATGGCATGCGTAAAAAAGCCGTCGGTTTGCTGGGTAATGCACCAGGGCGTAAGAAGCCGGTAGCCTTTACCGAAGATACGGCGGTTCCGCCGGAAAAACTGGCTGATTTCATTATGGAATTCCGTGCGTTGCTGGATGACCATCAACTGACTTACGGTATGTTCGGTCACGTTGATGCCGGTGTGCTGCATGTGCGCCCGGCACTGGATATGTGCGATCCGGAACAGGAAGTGACACTGCGCAAGATCTCCGATCAGGTAGTGAAACTGACCGCGAAATATGGCGGTCTGATGTGGGGTGAACACGGTCGTGGTTTCCGTTCAGAATATGGTCCTGAATTCTTCGGCGATCTGTTTGTTGAACTGCGCCGGATCAAAGGGGCATTTGACCCGGATAACCGGCTGAATCCGGGTAAGATCTGTACTCCGCTGAATTCAAACGATCCGTTGGTTTCAGTCGATGCGACTAAACGCGGTGCCTATGATCGTCAGATCCCGGTCCGGATCCGTGATTCATTCAAAGAAGCGCTGGACTGTAACGGTAATGGCCTGTGCTTTACCTTTGAAACCAGCTCACCGATGTGTCCATCCTTTAAATTAAGTGGCGATCGCCGTGAATCACCGAAGGGCCGTGCCGGTCTGATGCGTGAATGGCTGCGCCAGCTGGAAGCACAGGGTGTGGATGTGCTGAGCGAGGAAGGGGCGGTTGAGCATGGTGTCTTCCGCTGGAAAGATCTGGTTGATCGTGCACTGAATACGTTCGCCAAAGCCCGCGGTGAATATGACTTCTCGCATGAAGTGATGGATGCGATGCAAAGCTGTCTGGCCTGTAAAGCCTGCTCCAGCCAGTGTCCGATCAAGGTCGATGTACCTGCGTTCCGTTCCCGCTTTATGCAACTGTACCATCAGCGTTATCTGCGTCCGGCAAAAGATTATTTTGTTGCGACGGTCGAGACTTATGCGCCTTTGATGGCTAAAACGCCGGGTGCCGTGAATTTCTTCCTGAAAAAACAATGGGTACAGAAGCTCACCGAAAAAACTATCGGTATGGTGGATGTGCCGATCCTCAGTCAGCCGACACTGAAACAGCAACTGGCCGGTCACGAAGCATTGCTGTTCCAGCTGGAAAAACTGGAAGCGATGTCGCCGGATGCCCGCAGTAAAGTCGTGCTGGTAGTGCAGGATCCATTTACCTCATTCTATGATGCGGATGTGGTGCGTGATCTGATCCTGTTGATCGAAAAACTGGGTTATCGCCCGCTGTTGCTGCCATTCAAGCCAAACGGTAAGCCGCAGCATATTAAAGGCTTCCTGCGCAGTTTTGCCCGCACCGCAGCCGATAGTGCACAGTTTCTGAATCGTTTACACAAGCTGAATGTGCCGATGATCGGACCTGATCCGGCGATGGTGCTCTGCTACCGTGACGAGTATGTGCGTGCGCTGGGTGATGCCCGCGGCGACTTCAAAGTGCAGTTACCACAGGAGTGGTTGCTGTCAGTGCTGGATTCATTACCACAAAAAGAAACAGGCGATGAAACCTTCTATCTGATGGGGCATTGCACTGAAAAAACGGCAGAACCAGGCAGTAATGGTGACTGGGCGAAGGTGTTTACCCGCTTAGGTGCCAAACTGCAGCCGGTCGCTGTGGGCTGTTGTGGTATGGCCGGTACTTATGGCCATGATGTTAAGCATCTGGACGATTCACGCCAGATCTACAAAAACAGCTGGCAACCGGCGTTGGCCAAATTACCGGCAGCGTCTGCACTGGCAACCGGTTATTCCTGCCGCAGCCAGGTCAAACGTATTGATGGTAATAAGCTGAAGCATCCGGTTCAGGCATTGCTGGCATTACTGTGATCTTAAAGTGAATGGCGAGGTAATAACGGTGATTTGGCAACGGGATTTTACGCTGGCGAGTTTAAATGCAGGCTCTGCAAATACACTGGTTGCACATCTTGGTATCGAATACACCGTTATTGGTGACGACTATCTGCAGGCTACCATGCCGGTGGATAGCCGTACTCACCAGCCGATGGGATTACTGCATGGTGGTGCATCTGTGGTGCTGGCAGAAACATTAGGCTCTGTCGCGGGGAATATGTGTGTTCCCCGCACGCATTGCTGTGTCGGGCTGGATATCAATGCCAATCATCTGCGCGCGAAACGTAATGGCATCGTAACGGGGATTGCCCGGCCAATCCATCTGGGTGCAACCACGCAAGTCTGGCAGATCAATCTGCAGGATGAACGTGAACATCTGTTATGTACCAGCCGGTTAACTCTGGCGGTACTTTCACAGAAAAAAAGAACTGTAAGATAATAGTTACGAGCATAAAATGTAAATTGGTTGTATAATGACCAGCGTAACAGAGAGTAGAGTAAGAGACCGTGTAAGCCCACCCGTCTGAAAACTTCTGAAATTGCTGCGATAACTATCACATTTCTGGCGACATATCTCGCTGAATGTGTATAATCGCCACCCATTTCTTTGTCGGGCCAGCAGCGTCTCCCTCGCTAAGTGCCCATCCTTGTAGAGTAGTGAAAATAAATATGACTGATACTGAAAAATTGCCAAGCTTTAGCGAGCTGGGGTTAGCTGCGCCTATTCTGAAGGCCGTAGCCGCTGTGGGGTACGAAGATCCTTCTCCAATCCAGGCTGCGGCAATTCCGCCGTTGCTGGAAGGCCGTGACCTGCTGGGTCAGGCACAAACCGGTACTGGTAAGACTGGTGCATTCGCCCTGCCAATTCTGTCCCGTCTGAACTTGACTCAGATGGACACTCAGGTGCTGATTCTGGCGCCAACGCGTGAACTGGCTATTCAGGTTGCTGAAGCCTGCCAGAGCTACGCACAATTTATTCCTGATTTCCATGTACTGCCAATCTATGGTGGTTCTTCTTACGATTCTCAGCTGCGTGCTCTGCGTCGTGGCGCTCAGGTAGTTGTAGGTACTCCGGGCCGTGTCATGGACATGATGCGCCGTGGCAAACTGGATCTGTCTGCACTGAAAACGCTGGTGCTGGACGAAGCAGACGAAATGCTGCGCATGGGCTTTATCGATGACGTGGAATGGGTTATCGAACAATGTCCGCTGGATCGTCAGATCGCACTGTTCTCCGCGACTATGCCGGAACAGATCCGCCGTATCGCGCATCGCCATCTGAAAACCCCTGTGGAAATCAAGATCGCATCAAAAACCAGCACTGCTGCCAACATTCGTCAGCGTTACTGGTTAGTTTCTGGCTTGCATAAGCTGGACGCGATGACCCGTATGCTGGAAGTTGAACAATTCGATGCGTTGTTGGTATTCGTGCGCACTAAAACTGCGGCTGAAGAGCTGACCAGCAAACTGTCTGCACGTGGTCACTCTTGTGAAGCACTGCACGGTGATATCCCGCAGAAACTGCGTGAACGCACTGTAGAAAAATTGAAAGCAGGCCAGATTGATATTCTGATCGCAACTGACGTTGCGGCCCGTGGTCTGGACGTAGAACGTATCACTCACGTTGTGAACTACGATATTCCTTACGATACAGAGTCTTATGTACACCGTATCGGCCGTACTGGCCGTGCTGGTCGTACCGGTGATGCAATCCTGTTCGTAGCGCCACGTGAACGTCGTATGCTGCGCATGATTGAACAGGCTACCCGTCAGCCAATCGAGCCGATGCAGATGCCAACAGCCAAAGATATCAACAAACATCGTCTGGAACGCTTCAAACTGCAGATCCGTGAAACTCTGGATTCTGAAGAAGATTTACAGCCATTCCAGCAGATCATTAATGAATTCCTGGAAGACGAAAACACTGATCCGTTGGATCTGTGTGCTGCTCTGGCGAAGATGGTTCAGGGTGACGAGCCGCTGTTCATGAATGAAAATGAGCCGGAACCAAGTCAGCGCATGGATGACCGTGGCGGTGATCGTTTTGACCGTGACCGTGGTGCCCGTCGTGATCGTAACGATCGTGGTGGTGAGCGTTTCGAACGTGGTGATCGTCCTGAGCGTAGCGAACGTCGTTCACGCGCACCGGAAGGCCCGACTGCCCGTTATAAACTGCATGTAGGTCATGAGCATGGTGTTAAACCAGGCCAGATCGTTGGTGCGATTGCTAACGAAGCCGGAATTGACAGCAAATTCATCGGTCATATTGAGATCTATAACGATTTCACTACCGTTGATCTGCCGGAAGGTATGCCAACAGAAGTGATGAATACGCTGAAAAAAGCGCGTGTTTGTCAGCGTCCGCTGGATATTGAATTGTTCTCTGGTGAAGTACCGGAACAATCACGCCGTGCTCGTCCATCCTTCGGTGATCGTCGTCCACCTCGCGCTGATGGTGCTCGTAATGAAGGCCGTGGTGATCGTCCGTTCAACAGCCGCAGCCATGGTGACAACCGTGGTGGTGATCGTCCGCAGCACCGTGATGGTGGCGCCGGTGGCAAATTCCGCCGCGACCGTTAATTCGCCGCGCTGAATTGAATGAAATGAAAAACCGCACAGCTTGCTGATGCGGTTTTTTTTCGTCTGCGAAATAGCGTGAGCAATTGAAGATATAAAAAGGGGCGCTGTTGATAGCGCCCCTTTTACGTGGAGAGTCCGGATTAGTTCCGTTGTAACAAAGCCATATAGAAACCATCGAAGCCGGTTTGTGCCGGGCTGATAGTTTGATCCCGAATCAGTGTGAATTGACCCTCACATTCGTTCAGGAATCTGGCGACCTGATCCTGGTTTTCTGCCGGCAACAGACTGCAGGTTGCATAAACCAGCTGGCCACCCACTTTTACCATTTTGCTGTAACGGCGCAGAATATCGGCTTGCAGCTCCAGCAATACCGGTAAGCGTTCTGCCGTATCACGCCATTTGGTGTCAGGGTTACGTTTCAGCACGCCTAAACCAGAGCAAGGCACATCCAGTAATACCCGGTCTGCACTTTCTTTCAGACGTTTGATGGTTTTGCTGCTCTCAATCAGACGCGGTTCAATATTGTGTGCACCGGCGCGACGGGCCCGCAGACGCAGGTTGTCGACTTTCCACTGTTCCACATCCATCGCCAGCAAACGGCCTTTACCGGCCATCAGGGCAGCCAGATGCAGTGTTTTGCCGCCCGTACCGGCGCAGGCATCAATCACGCGCATACCCGGTTCAACGCCAAGGAAAGGAGCAATGTGTTGTGAACCGGCATCCTGCTGTTCAAACCAACCATCCTTGAAAGTCTGGGTGCGGAACAGAGAACCATTGGAAGTAACTTCCAGTGCACCGGGAACGTCAGGTACGGCACGGGTTTCAATATGTTCCAGTTGCAGACGGTGTTGCAGCTGCGTTTCATCACATTTCAGTGTATTCACGCGGATATAGCGTTTGGCGGCATGGGTCAGTGCTGCACGCTCTGCCGGCCACTGTTCACCCAGCTGCTCTTGTCCCAGCTGTTCCAGCCATTCCGGACAACCATCCCACAGGGCTGGTTGCTGCTTCGCCAGTTCACGGCGAGTCTCGAACATTTTCAGATCACAAATATCGGCCGCGCGCAGATTAGGTAACTGACGGTTACGCAGCAGGTGCCACTGGCAAATCAGCGACTGCACTGCGATACCGGCCTGAGCCATCGGCACATCAGCGAGGAACGCCAGCAGATTGAGATGGCGCAATATATCGCCGACGGCACCAATAACATGGATCTGTGCCGCTTCCGGCATCGGTTCCATTTTGAACTCCTGTGCTGTCGCGCGATCAACCGGCGATTTTTCATTTAATACGGCAGACAGAATAGCTTGTACGGAACCGCATTCCAGCGGAGTGAGGGCATAGGTGCGCATGATAAAACCTGAATAATTTGAATGAGAAGATCATAGAAGGTCATCAGCGCAGAGACAAGCAACATTACCGCTTTGCTGCCAATATCACAGACTTGTGATCAACAGTTATGCAGAGCACAATGTTACGATTAGGCACTGATGGGAAGAACAGAGAGATGGATATAGCGGATTTACGTCGCGAGTACCTGAAAGGCGGATTGCGTCGCGAAGATTTACCAACTGATCCGATGGTTTTGTTTGAAAAATGGTTGCGTCAGGCGTGTGATGCCAAGTTGGCAGATCCGACCGCGATGAGCGTGGCAACAGTAGATCCGAACGGACAACCATTTCAGCGTATGGTATTGCTGAAACATTATGATGCTGATGGATTTGTGTTTTATACCAATTTAGGCAGTCGTAAAGCACAACAGATCAAAAACAATAATCATGTCAGTTTACTCTTTCCCTGGCATACCCTGGAACGTCAGGTGCACGTCACCGGCGTTGCGGAACAGCTCTCTCCGCTGGAAGTGCTGAAATATTTTCATTCCCGCCCGAAAGACAGTCAGATCGCTGCATGGGTGAGTCAGCAGTCCAGCCGTATTTCTGCCCGCAGCATGCTGGAAAGTAAGTTCATGGAGATAAAGGCCAAATTTGCCAATGGTGAAGTTCCGGTCCCGAGTTTCTGGGGCGGATTCCGTATTCGTTTTGACAGCATCGAATTCTGGCAGGGCGGAGCACATCGTTTGCACGACCGTTTCCTGTATCAGCGTGCCGGTGAATACTGGCAGATCGATCGTCTGGCTCCCTGAGTCTGAGCTGCTCAGATACAAAAAAGCCCTCATGAGCTGAGGGCTTTGAGCAAAGCAAACGGGGGATATTAAATTCCTCGTTTTTATTTCTGTTCCGGTTCCTGAGTATTCGCTAAAGCCGCTGCATTGGCCGCAGCAATAGCATCCAGAGTCGATGCAGCCGCAGCACCGGCGACGGTTCCGGCAGTCACCGCATCAATATTTACCACATCGCCGTGGGCATTTTTCAGTGTTACTTCGACCTGATTGAAGGCGATATTGATACCGTTTTCAGCAAACAGCTGGTCGATACGACGGTTCAGCTCATCCAGTGCCGGGTTACGGTCACCTAATTCACGGACGAAGAAACGCATCTCATGATCTAGGGTGCTGGCTCCGAACGCGAGGAAAAAGACGGTTGGTTCCGGCTCTTTCATTACGCGCGGGTTCTCTGCGGCAGCCTGTAATAACAAGCGGCGGGTTAAATCCAGATCGGAACCATAAGAAACGCCCACTTTCAGCACAACACGGGTCACCGTATCGGTGAGTGACCAGTTGATTAATCGCTCGGTCACAAATGCCCGGTTCGGAATGATCACCTCTTTGCGGTCAAAATCGGTGATCGTCGTGGCACGGATACGGATCTTGTTTACCGTACCGGAGAAACCGGAAACGGTAATAGTGTCGCCGATACGGACCGGACGCTCGAACAGAATGATCAGACCTGATACGAAGTTAGCGAAGATTTCCTGCAGACCAAACCCCAGACCCACAGATAACGCAGCCACCAGCCATTGTAATTTATTCCACTCCATACCGATGGTGGAAAGGGTGGCAATGGTACCGGTTGCCGTCAGCAGATAGGACAACATCGTGGTAACCGCGTATGAGGTTCCTTGTGCCAGCTGCAGACGTGACAATACCAGTACTTCCAGCAATCCGGGTAAGTTGCGGGTCAGGATATAGGTCACTACGGCAATGAGGCCTGCACCCAGCAGATCCCGTAAGCTGACTGCTTCCAGTATAGTACCGCCATCCGTACCTACGGCGTGATGCCAGAGTGTGATGCTGTCCATATAGGCAATTACCGCCACCAGATCAGACCACAACCAGTAGAAGGCACCGGCGAATACCAGCGTCAGGGCAACAGTAACCAGACGCAGGGTTTGTTCGTTGATCTGTTCCAGTGTGATTGGTCTGTCATCGCTGATGTCGGCCCCTTCCGCATTCTCATTACGTTGCTGATGCTGACGTTTAGCCAAAGCACGGCGATAAGCCAGGCGGCGGGCGGCAACTGACAGGCCACGCAGTGCTGTTTCGTACAGCAATACCCAGACTGAAACCAGATAGAAACTGTCGATGAGACGGGCACTCAGTTTCAGCGCTGTGTAGTAGTAACCAAATACCAGTAAGCCGATCAGTACCAGAGGTACAGCGCCAAAGGCCAGTGCAGAAATATTGCGCCATAAACTGGTTTGCTGGTTATTTGGCCGTTTACGCACAGTGGTAAACAGTTCGAAAGATAACAGCAGCAAGCTGACCAGACAGATGATTTGTCCGACCACATCATTAGCCAGGCGGGACGGGTCTAACTCACCCAGCGTCGCGATAAAAATCAGTGGCAGCAGGGTATACCAGATATTACGCAATGCTTTGCGCAGATGGGCAACTGTCTGGGCATCATGCCCAAAATGTTTTTGTGCCAGTCCATCCGGTTTCAGCATACGGCGCATAGAGCCGAAAGCCATATAGGCCAGCGCCATCCGGAAAGACAGTTCCCAGATGATCAGTGGTGATGACAGACCGCTGAAAACCAGCGCCAGACCGGCACTCATGATAAACAGTGCGCCGGGAATGGTGCGCAGGAAAACAAACAGAATGGCTTTCGGTGTATGACTATGCGTGTCTTTGCGTAACTGGCCGACATCTTTCGCCAGTGTTTCAAAATGACCTTGTATCGTCTGGCGTTTCCAGAGCATGACACCTGCGATGATAAGCATCAGCAAAATAGCAGGTATTACTTTCAGTGAATTCTGCAGCCAGTTATTCAGGTTGGCACTGATGCTGATGGCTTGCCATTGCGCCATTAGCGCACCCGGCAGAGCATTCAGCCACGCCATGTCGAGCGGTTTGTTACTGCTGACCCAGAAGATCTGCTGCTGTAATGTGGATTGCAGCGATTTACTGACGCGTTCCAGTTGTTGCTGGTTCAGTTGCAGATTGATGGATAAGTTCAGCTGCTGACCAAGCTGTTTATTCAGCTGTTCCAGCAATTCACGGCGACCATCCAGCGTTTCATTCAGTATGGTCATCTGCTCTGCTGTCAGTATATCGCTGGTATTTTTTTCCAGCAGTTTCTGAATGTAATCATTACGCTGATACAGCTGATCACGCAACTGGTTCACATCGAACTGGGCCAGACGTAAATCGGCGATCTGCTCTTCTGAACCGCGCACCAGATCCGAATCCGGCAGCATCTGACGTTGCTGATAGAGGATCTTGGAGAGCAGCAGACTACCTTTCAGTACGGAGATCTGCTCATTCAGGTTTTGTTCTGTCTGAGTGGTGCGATCCAGCCAGTTTTTTACTTTGATATTTTCCTGAACCAGCGAATTAACGCCCTGAGTAGCATCAATTAATTGCTGACTCAGTTGCTGATTCAGTTTCTGCTCTTTCTGAATAAACGAAGGCAGTGTTTGTGAATTATTTGTCTGCGCGGTACTGCTTTCTTCTACGGTTTTTTCGGTCAGTGTCAGACGCTTATTACTGACCTGCTGCTGCAGTAACTGTACCCAGTTATTCAGTTGCGCAATCTGTGCGGTGAGGTAATCACGCTGCTTATTGTAGAGATCCTGCTGGCTGGTATTGTTATCCAGATCTTTCTGTCGTTGTTCCTGCTGCAGTTGCAACAGTGCCAGTTCGGTATTGAGTTTCACACGCAGTGACGGTGTGATGTCCCCGTTTTGTTTCAGGCCACTCAGACGATTGCGGATATCCTGCATTCGCTGGTAACTCTGGCTCATCGTTGACTGAGCGCGTTCCGGCAGGGTCTGCAGAAAGGTTAACTGGCTGTTGGCATTGCCAAGATCGTTCTGTGCACTCTGCAACTGGTTCAGCAGATCGGTAAGACGGCTATCCAGCTGGGTTTGTGATAAACGGCTGATCTCAGCTTTCAGCTGTTCAGTATTCTGAGTATCATTTTTCTGCAGTAGTTCAAGCTGACGGCTGAACTCTTTCAGTCTGGCCGGCGTTCTGGTGAGCGATTGATCCTGATCTTTTACTTTGATCTTTTCTTTATCAATGGCGTCCAGAAGTGAAATAGTTTGTTCGATATCTTCTTTCTGTGCTTTTTCTGCAACGGTCAGTGTATCGCGTTTATTCAGGCTGGCCAGTTTGCTGTCCAGACTGGCTTTCGATGGCAACTCTGTCTGCTCGGCAGCAAAGAGTGCAGTACTGGTCAGAAGAAGCAATCCGGATAACAGAGTGCGGAGAATTCGCTGTTTCTGCATATGCTGTGTTCACCGTTAGTTATGTGTTGTGTCAATGCTGGCAAGAGGTAGCAACTTGCACTTAATCAGCGAGAGGATATAGCAAAACGGGAGCTGACGCACAAAAAAGCAGATGTTTTTCATCATAAAAAAACGCCGGCTCCCCAAGGGAACCGGCGTTCGATTTTACTGTTACGGTCTGATGAATTACAGAACGTGAACAGAAGAAGTGTTGGTTGTACCGCTTGGTACCAGAGCGCCGGAAACCATCACTACGATGTCACCTTTAGCTGCCAGACCAGACTGCAGTGCCAGTTCTTTACCCTGTACGTAGAAAGCGTCGGTAGAGTCCAGTTTCTCAACCAGAACAGGTGTAACACCTTTGGTCAGAACCAGCTGCTGAGCAGTTTTAGCGTTAGAAGTCAGCGCCAGGATGTTCGCTTTAGGGAAGTATTTACGAACAGCACGAGCTGATTTACCGCCTTCGGTAGCAACAACGATCAGTGGTGCTTCCAGTTTTTCGGTAGTTTCTACTGCACCGCGACATACTGCTTCGGTGATGCTCTTACGATCGTTAGCATTTTCGATGGCCAGGTTAGAAGCCATAACCGGGTCAGTACGACCACAGATAGTTGCCATGATAGAAACAGCGTTCAGTGGGAATTTACCCTTGGCTGATTCACCTGACAGCATAACTGCATCGGTACCGTCCAGGATCGCGTTCGCAACGTCACCAGCTTCAGCGCGGGTTGGACGTGGGTTTTTGATCATGGAATCCAGCATCTGAGTTGCAGTGATAACTGGTTTGCGGGCTTTGTTACATTTCTGGATCATCATCTTCTGAGCGAAGATAACTTCTTCAACAGGGATTTCTACACCCAGGTCACCACGGGCAACCATGATACCGTCAGAAACTTCCAGGATTTCGTCGAAGTTGTCCAGACCTTCCTGGTTTTCGATTTTAGAGATGATCTGGATGTTTTCGCCACCGTGAGCTTTCAGGTGGTCACGGATAGCCAGAACGTCTTCTTTCTTACGGATGAAAGAAGCAGCGATGAAGTCAACGCCTTGTTCGCAACCGAATACCAGGTCAGCTTTGTCTTTTTCAGCCAGAGCTGGCAGTTTGATAGAAACGCCTGGCAGGTTAACACCTTTGTTTTCACCCAGGTCGCCGTTGTTCATCACTTTACATACGACTTCAGTATCAGTAGTAGAGATAACTTCCATACCGATCAGACCGTCGTCAACCAGTACAGTATTACCGGCAACCAGATCTTTAGCGAAGCCTTCGTAAGTAACAGCAACACGCTCAGCGTTACCAACTACAGTTTTGTCTGTAGTGAAAGTGAAGGTCTGGCCAGCAACCAGAGATACGTCGTTACCGCCTTCCAGTTTGATAGTACGGATTTCCGGGCCTTTGGTGTCCAGCAGGATCGCTACTTTTTTACCAGTTTCAGCACAGATTTCACGTACAGTCTTGATACGACCACCGTGCTCTTCAAAGTCACCGTGAGAGAAGTTCAGACGCATTACGTTCATGCCTGCTTCAATCATTTTAGCCATTACAGCTTTTGGCTCAGACTTAGGACCGATGGTACATACGATCTTAGTTTTTTTCATGGAAGGATAACTCCAACAGTTCAGGGATATAAAACGGTTATAACGATAAGTTGCGCGCATTATACAGGGAATAATGACATTTGATGATGTCAGAAAAGATTTTTCCGTGTTTTCCTGATCTAACACAATAGATCTGAGCAAATGCCCTGAAATTTGGGCTAAACCGTATTAGCTAATCTGAAGATCCTACTGAATTATGTGCGCTTTATCACATTGTCGCTTATGTGTGGCATATCTGTCGTATCTTGCTACAGTCTTGTTGAGTTAAAAGTCCTTATTTTTCAACACATTAACCTCAACGCAATCTCCGGAGTGATGTTTGCATCATTTAGTGCAAAGACTGGGTGAGATAAGGCAGATATGACATGACGGATAATAAACTGGTAATGCAACAGAAGTGTGACAGCCAGCATAAAGGAAATGGTTGTGGTGGATCACACAATGCGGCTGGTTTTTCCATGGCACAGGCGGAAAAAGTAGCTCACCATCCCTGCTATTCACCCAGTGCTCATCACAAATATGCCCGTATGCATCTGGCGGTAGCACCTGCCTGTAATGTGCAGTGTCACTACTGTAACCGCAAATACGATTGTTCCAATGAATCACGTCCCGGCGTGGTTTCTGAATTACTGAATGTAGAACAGGCGCTGCAGAAAGCCCGCGCCGTGGCTGCCGCGATCCCGCAGCTTTCAGTGATTGGTATTGCCGGCCCCGGCGATCCGCTGGCGAACCAGACCCGTACTTTTGATACGCTGGAAGGGTTACGTTCTGCATTACCTGATGTGAAGTTATGTGTATCGACCAATGGTCTGGCGTTGCCGCAGTCGGTCGATTCTCTGGTCGAACTGGGTGTGGATCATGTCACCATCACCATGAATGCGATTGATGCGCATGTGTCTGCCGGGATCTACGACTGGATCTATTTCGATGGCGTACGTTATCGCGGCAAAGAGGGCGCGCAGATCCTGATCGATCAGCAGATCGAGGGGATGCGTAAGCTGATGGAAAACGGCGTGCTGGTGAAGATCAACTCGGTATTGATCCCCGGTGTTAACGATTTGCATCTGTCTGAAGTCAGTCATGCTATCCGTGATATGGGCGCATTCCTGCACAATATTATGCCGTTAATTTCCAAGCCGGAGCATGGTACGCATTACGGTCTGAGCGGCCAGCGTGAACCTACAGCAGACGAAGTGGCACAGGTGCGTGAACGCAGTGGCGTGTTCATGCCGCAGATGGCGCACTGTCAACAGTGTCGTGCCGATGCGGTGGGAATGCTGGGTGAAGATCGCAGCCAGGAATTCAACCTCCGCTCATTGCCAGAACAGAAGAAAGATTATTCTGCGGTGATGCAGCAACGAACTAAGGTGCAGGCTGCAATCGCCAGTGCCGGTGCTTCTGACGATGACGATGCCCGTCTGGTAGCAGTCGCTACTCAGCAAGGGCAAGTGATCGATCAGCATTTTGGTCATGCGAAACGATTCCATATCTACAGTGTCAGCAGTGAGGGCGTCACGCTGGTGGGTGAACGGCATGTCGCACAATATTGTCAGGGTCTGACCGAGTGTGACGATCACGACGATGTGATGGCGGATACACTGAATCTGCTGGCCGATATGGATGCCGTGTTCTGCTCCCGGTTAGGACTGGGTCCATGGCAAAAACTGGAAACGGCGGGGGTTCAGCCGGTAGTGGATTATGCCTGGCAGCCAATCCGTGACGCTTTGTCTGCATGGTGGCAGCAACAGCCGAAAGGCCGGAGTGGGGTGAAATTACACGTACGTGGAGTAGCGTAATGAGCTGCGCGATCACGGAAAAATGTGTCGGCTGTTTCAGCTGTATTGAGGTTTGTCCGAAACGGGCGATCCGTGAACAGGACAGGATCTTCACTATCTCGGCTAAACGCTGCAATGAATGCAAAGGACATACTGTCGGACCGCGTTGTATCCAGATCTGTCCGGTTGAAGGAGCAATTCATTATGAACCAGGCCATCCGGGGTGATATGCCGTTACAGGCTTCATTACTGACTTCTGCCGCACCCTGTTCACCGCAGGAATGGCTGACTCAGCTGGTCTGGCGGTTTCAGACCGGGATCAGTCAGCTGCCCAGATATATGGGATTAGGTGCTGAGCAGTATCAGCAACTGCTGATGACCTGTAATGTTCCGTCTGCAGTGATTGGTTTATTACAGCACCAGCGGCAGACACTGCTTTCTGAACTGTTAGCAATGCGTGAGCAGGAGTGTCAGGAGCTGGAACAGTGGCTGTCTGATTATCTGCAGCCGGATGCAGCGCCGATGGCCCGGATCATTGCGGTGGCAAGCATGGGGTACAACCACTTGTGGCAGGATCTGGGGCTGGACACACGGCAAAGTCTGCGTGAACTGATGCAATGCTGTTTTCCGGATTTAGTGCAGATGAACAGCCAGAATATGCGCTGGAAAAAATTCTTCTACCGTCAGCAATGTGCTCTGGGTGGCAACTATGTTTGCCGCTCGCCCAGTTGTGATGATTGTGTGGAGCGCGAGGGGTGTTTTGCGCCGGAAGAGTGAAAGTAGTGCTAGAATCGGACTCAGTTTTCTGATTTTACGGAGATAGTGATGCTGAGTCCGGATACCTTTCTGTTATTTCTTACTGCTTCGTTGCTGCTTTGTCTCGCGCCCGGTCCGGATAATATTTTTGTGCTTACTCAGTCAATGCTCCGCGGTACCGCATCCGGCATACTGGTGACACTGGGGTTATGCACAGGGTTGCTGGTGCACACTTCGGCGGTGGCGCTGGGGGTTGCAGTCATTTTTCAAGAGTCGCTGCTGGCATTTACCATTCTCAAACTTTGCGGCGCTGCATATCTGCTTTATCTGGCGTGGGGCGCATTCCGTGCCGGTGCCAGCGGTCTGGGTACTGTTAACCACGCAGCACCACTGGATAAAATCGCGCTCTACCGGCGCGGTATTGTCATGAATATCACCAATCCTAAAGTCTCCATCTTCTTTCTTGCTTTTCTGCCTCAGTTTGCCAATCCGGCGAGCGGTTATCTGAAACTGCAATTAATGGAACTTGGCGGGATCTTTATCGGTTGCACACTCCTCGTTTTTGGTTCGATTAGTTTACTTGCCGGGAAATTAGGCCGCTGGTTCAGTCAGAGCCCTAAAGCGGAAGTGGTGATGAACCGGATTGCGGGTGGTGTATTCGCTGCTCTGGCCGTAAAGCTGGCACTGACGCAAAGATGAACTGATTTTCCGGGGGAAGGGCATCGTCGTTTCCCCTTGGCTTTATTTGCCCTATTTCGCTTCTTATTAGCATAAAATATCGGATTATGGTCATTAATGGCTCCGATATGGCCATTTTTACATATTCTATGCTTTATTCTGCCTTAAAGCTCACGTATGCTTGCACCCCTTTTCAGGCCTTTATGTTGTTCGCTGCCATGGATGGTTCATGCGCTCCGGCATGGTTTGTTATCTGACAGGAAGTCAGAGCCGACAAACCGTTGTAAATGGAGTTAATTGTGAAACAAACCATGACGCGAGCCGACTTGCTTGGTCTCGGCTTTATGACCTTCGCCTTCTTTCTGGGCGCAGGTAATATTATTTTCCCTCCGATGGCGGGTTATCTGGCTGGCGAAAACATGAGTTTTGCGATGCTGGGTTTCCTGATCACCGCAGTGGGGTTGCCTCTGGCGACTCTTCTTTCCGTGGCATTTGCCGGTGGCGGACTGCTCACTATGACCCGGATGTTACCGGCATGGGCCGGCACATCAATTGCGATCGCAACTTACATCATCATCGGCCCGGCTTTTGCGACACCGCGTACTGGTCTGGTGACTTATGAGATGGCGATAAAGCCATTTATCGGTTCGTATGACAGCCAGTTAATACTGACAGTATTTAGTGTGGCTTATTTTACTCTGACGCTGTTTCTTTCTCTGAATCAGGGCAAATTGCTGGATGCCGTCGGCAAAGTACTGACGCCGGTATTAGTGTTGTTACTGGCAGTGTTAGGCATCGCGGTGCTGGTTGCGCCACAGGGTTCTGTGCCTTCTGTTGCACCTGAATATATGACTCATCCGGTAGTGAAAGGCTTGCTGGAGGGTTACAACACCATGGATACCTTCGGTGCTCTGATGTTCGGTATGCTGATCATTGACGTACTGAAATCACGTGGTGTCAGCAATGTCATTCAGCAGACCCGTTATCTGGCAGTGGCGAGTGTGATTGCCGCAAGCGGACTGGCGCTGGTTTATATCGCTTTATTCAAACTGGGCGGCACTGCCGGTGGAGTGATGGCTAACCCACAAAATGGCGGTGAACTGGTTGCAGCCTATGTATCACAACTGTTTGGCCCGATGGGGTCGGTGGTGCTGGCGGGCATCGTGGGTCTGGCCTGTCTGACAACTTCTGTCGGTCTGACCTCTGCCTGTGCGGATTTTTTCCATACTCTGTGGCCGCGTTTCAGCTATAAGCAGTGTGCGGCTGTGATTGCGGTTTTATGCGCTATTGTAGCTAATGTTGGCCTGACACAACTGCTGGTGATCTCTATTCCGGTGCTGGTAGCTATTTATCCGGTGGTGATTGCACTCGTCGCTGTTACCTTTATGCGCGAAAGGTTTTTTAATCAGGGTGTGGCATTTCGTCTGGTGTTAAGTGTAGCCCTGTTGTTTGGCTGTTTTGATGGTATTAAAGCAGCGGGCGTTGATCTCAATATTCTGAGTTTCCTGCCGCTGTTTGATCTGGGGCTGGCATGGTTACTGCCAACACTGGCGGCAATCGTGGTCAGCTTGCTGTGGCGTTTACCGGAGCAGTCTGCCGTAACCGCTGAATAATCTGATTTAACCGGCATTTATCCTGATAGATGCCGGATCTCTCTTCTGTCACTATTCTGTTATCCCTTCTTAAACGAATTGTCATTCTTTGCCTCTACCTTGGTTGGCAAGACCTTGCGGGCGGAGACGAATATGCAATTTATTCAGCGTTGGGATCAAAAAACCAGCCAGCTCTTCTTATCTCACTGTTATAACCAGTTTCAGGCAAAAATCAGCCGCTGTATCTCCCGCACCGGGGACGGCCCGTTTTATCTGTTACTGGGCATTACGCTCGCCGGGTGTGATGGTGCCCGTGGTCAGGATTTTTTCCTGTATGTACTGATGGCTTTTGCTGTCGAGCTGCCCGTGTACTGGGTTCTCAAAAACAGTTTTAAACGTGAACGGCCACGTGATCTGCCGGTCTTTATTACACCGTCTGATCGTTACAGTCTGCCATCCGGTCATACTGCCGCTGCGTTTTTAATGGCGGAAACGGTGGCCGCATTTTATCCCATGATGTTGTGGATCGCGTTTATCTGGGCCGGGTTTATCGGCGCTTCCCGTTTGTTACTTGGCGTACATTATCTGACTGATCTGATTGCCGGAGCAGGACTGGGTCTGTTTGCCGCGTGGTGTGTGTTGCCTTAAGGGTATTAAGAATGCGGATTTTATATGGTGTACAGGGTACGGGAAACGGGCACATCACCCGCTGCAGATTAATTGCGAAAGCATTACAGGCGCAAGGGGTAGACGTTGATTACGTGCTGAGTGGCAGAGAAGCGCATGCCTATTTTGATATGCAGGAATTCGGCGATTACCGTTCTTTGCCGGGGCTGACTTTTATCACCCGCAATGGTGCCATTGATTTGCTGGCTACCGTCGGCCGTAGTCAGCCATTGCGTTTGTTCCAGGATATCCGTCAGTTATCACTGCAGGATTATGATTTAATTATCAGTGATTTTGAACCGGTTACTGCCTGGGCTGCCAAAAGACAGAACATACCGAGTCTGGGGATCAGTCATCAGGCCTCCTTTCGTTACGGAGTCCCGCAAACCGGCAATAATTTGTTCGCGCGCCTTACCATGCGGCATTTTGCTCCGGTTCATCATGCTGTCGGTTTGCACTGGTATCATTTCGGCTATCCGATCCTGCCGCCGGTCATTGAAACCTTGCAGCCGGATAATGACAGTGGCGATATTCTGGTTTATCTGCCATTTGAAGCGCCTGCTGCGATTTTTGAGCTGCTGTCCCGTTTTAAATCGGCCCGGTTTGTCTGTTTCCATCCACAATTCACCATTCCGGTGGAGCAGAATAACCTGTGTTTTATGCCGCTGGGCAGAGACAGCTTTGTGAAAGTATTACGCGGTTGTAATGGTGTGATCTGTAATGCCGGTTTTGAACTGGCATCTGAAGCACTGACGCTGGGTAAACGACTCTTGCTGAAACCCCTGCAGGGACAATTTGAACAGGCATCGAATGCGATGACACTTGAATTGCTTGGTCTGGCGCATGTAATGCCGCGACTCGATCCGGGCCAGGTAAGGCATTGGCTGAATGCAGAGAAAACCGGACAGGTTCATTATCCTGATGTGGCGACGGCGATTGCGGAATGGCTGGCACAGGGACGTAGCGAATCAGAGCCTGATTTGGCAGAAAGATTATGGCGGCAGGTCATTTTCCCGGAACCGGTGATGGAGCGTATCCATGAATTGGGGCTGGGCGCTGATTTATCCAACGGACAACTGATGCGAGTCTGACGGTGAGTATGTTCAGTCCGCTCTTTTTTCATGACATATCCCGCGTTTTTAAGCCCTGCCTGCTCCCTGAGCCGCACTTGGATATTATAGTGAAACTGTTCTGAAGATACGTTGCCTGTTGGCGTAGCGGCAAAGAATCGTTAGGATAGAAACTCTATTGCGGCAAGCGGATGATCTCTTCCACCCGAATAGGTAGCTGATTGCTCTGTCAGGCGGGTCGTAGCGCAGGACCAGAGACAGGCTACCAGGAGCCTCCGCCGCCCGTTAGTTACCTGTTACGGATGAACAGCGTGGCATAAAAAGTCCGCTTCAGGCGGCAGCGCGAGCAAACTTCAAGTAATCGAGACAAGCCTGGGAGGGCTTAGCATGGAGATGTTATCAGGCGCGGAAATGGTAGTACGAGCGCTCGAAGACGAAGGGATAGAACATATTTTCGGATATCCTGGCGGGTCTGTGCTCGATATTTATGATGCCCTTTTCGAGAACAGCAAGATCGAGCATATTCTGGTTCGTCATGAGCAGGCAGCGGTTCATATGGCGGACGGTTATGCACGTGCAACCGGTAAAGTTGGTGCGGTACTGGTGACTTCTGGTCCGGGAGCGACCAACTGTATCACTGGTATTGCAACTGCTTATATGGATTCAGTCCCGTTGGTTGTCCTGTCCGGTCAGGTCGCAACCAGCCTGATTGGTAATGATGCGTTTCAGGAAACCGACATGATCGGGATTTCCCGTCCGGTGGTGAAACACAGCTTCCTGTGTAAAGAGGCAGCTGATATTCCGCAGGCGATCAAGAAAGCATTTTATATTGCGTCAACCGGCCGTCCGGGCCCGGTGGTAGTCGATCTGCCGAAAGATGTGCAGAATCCGGCTATCAAGGTACCTTATGTCTATCCGGATTCTGTCAGCTTGCGTTCATACAATCCGACGAAATCCGGCCATAAAGGTCAGATCAAGCGTGCAGCCAAATTACTGGCTGATGCACGCAAACCGGTGATGTATATCGGTGGCGGTGCCATTGCAGCCAATGCCAGCGACCAGTTGATGCGTATTGCCGAACTGTTCAGCTTGCCGGTAACTTCAACACTGATGGGATTGGGCGCATTCCCATGTTCACATCATCAGTTTATCGGCATGCTGGGTATGCACGGTACTTTTGAATCGAACAATGCGATGCATCATGCCGATCTGATCCTGGCTGTTGGCGCACGTTTTGACGATCGTGTGACTAACAATGTCGCCAAGTTCTGCCCGGATGCCAAGATCATCCACATTGATATCGATCCAACGTCAATCGCTAAAATCGTACCGGTGGATGTGCCGATTGTCGGTGCAGTTGATACCGTGCTGGAGCAGATGCTGGATGCCATCAATGAGATGGGACTGGATACCGATAATGACGGTCTGGCCGACTGGTGGGAACAGATTGACGGCTGGCGTGCCCAGCGTTGTCTGAGCTACAAGACAGAAACTGCAGTGATCAAGCCACAACAAGTTATTGAAGCGTTGTATAAAGTCACTGACGGTAATGCGATTGTGGCGTCTGACGTAGGTCAGCATCAGATGTTCGCAGCACTGTATTATCCGTTTAACCGTCCGCGTCAGTGGATCAACTCAGGTGGCCTCGGCACCATGGGCTTTGGTTTCCCGGCGGCTATCGGCGCCAAGCTGGCATATCCGGATCAGGTAGTCTGCTGTGTGACCGGTGACGGTTCCATTCAGATGAATATTCAGGAACTGTCGACCTGTCTGCAATACGGTATTCCGGTCAAGATCATTGCGCTGAACAACCGTTCGCTGGGTATGGTGAAACAGTGGCAGAAAATGTTCTATGGTGGTCGTCAAAGCCATTCGTACATGGACTCGCTGCCTGATTTCGTCAAGCTGGCTGAGTCATATGGTCATGTGGGTATCCGCGTTGATCATCCGGATGATCTGGAAGGAGCACTGGAACAGTGTTTCGCACTGAAAGATCGTCTGGTGTTTATGGATATCGCAGTTGATCCGGATGAGCATGTTTATCCGATGCAGATCAAGTTCGGTGCGATGAACGAAATGTGGCTGAGCAAAACGGAGCGTACCTGATGCGACATATTATTTCTGTCCTGCTGGAAAACGAAGCCGGTGCTCTGAGTCGTGTCGTCGGTCTGTTTTCGCAGCGTGCTTATAACATTGAGTCATTGACGGTAGCGCCTACCGAAGATGCCACTTTGTCCCGTATGACTATTGTCACCAGTGGTGAAATTCAGATCATTGAACAGATCACCAAGCAATTACACAAACTGGTCGATGTGCTGAAGGTTTGCGACATCACTGAAGGCGCGCATGTCGAACGTGAAGTGATGCTGGTCAAAACCCGCTGTGCCGGTGGTTCCCGTGATGAAGTTATGCGTATGGCTGAGATTTATCGCGGCCAGATCGTTGATGTCACACCAGAACTGTATACCGTTCAGCTGGTCGGCAGCAGTGATAAGCTGGATGCTTTCCTGCATACGCTGGCTCAGGTGACGGACATTGTCGAAGTCGTGCGTAGCGGCGTCTGCGGTATCTCCCGTGGTGATCGCTCTCTGCATGCCTGATTGAGTAAAACGATATAAAAGCGGCCTCATGTTGAGGCCGCTTTCTTTTGGCGATTTGTTCATCACTTAGTCTGACTATGTCTTAATTACTATTGACAGCATTGCCAGCTATCCCTATGATTCGTGTCGCTTCCAGCATATGGATGCATCCAGCATTGTGGGGTTATAGCTCAGCTGGGAGAGCGCTTGCATGGCATGCAAGAGGTCCGCGGTTCGATCCCGCGTAGCTCCACCAAATTCTGATTTCAGATCAGATAAAATACCGAATATCGGGGTTATAGCTCAGCTGGGAGAGCGCTTGCATGGCATGCAAGAGGTCCGCGGTTCGATCCCGCGTAGCTCCACCAAATAAAAAGGCCCGTCTCA
>MTLD01000239.1_pt1 | contig 131837 bp, 95 predicted proteins | sample 1982471 | NCBI WGS metagenome assembly MTLD01 (sample SAMN05712604, study PRJNA340218) | biofilm metagenome | isolation source: sample SPM anode biofilm adapted to -50 mV | place: USA | collected 2012-02-03
GTATGTTCGCCGATCTGGCGCTGGTTGAGCAGAGATAGTTTATTTTCATGAATAAACTCCAGCGGATCTTCCAGAGTGAGGATATGTTCCTTGCGGGTTGAATTGATCTGGTCTATCAGGGCTGCCAGGGTGGTTGATTTTCCCGAACCGGTCGGACCGGTAACCAGCACCAGCCCTTTCTTGAAATTGGTCATGCGACGAACCCCATCCGGCAAAGACAGATCGTCGGCGGAAAGCACTTTGCCGGGAATCATGCGAAAAACAGCGGCAATGCCACGATGCTGCATGAGGATATTACCCCGAAAACGAGCCAGGTCCGGTACTGAATAGGCAAAATCGAGGTCCTTGGTCGCCTCAAATTGTTCTCGTTGCTTTGTATCGAGGATCTCGAACAGGATTGCCTTCAATTCTTCATGTCCCAAGGGCTTGAAGTTGAGGCGGACCATCTCGCCATGCAGGCGGAAAATGGGAGGATTGCCGGTGGAAAGATGCAGATCGGATGCCCCTTGCTCTTTCATCATATTAAAGAGTACGTCAATACGTGCCATGGATAGACTCCCGGAATGCAATCATATCTTGCGCAATTATCTCACATCTCCCGGCCTTCCCAATCGGAATTCAGGCAGGATGGAAGAATTTTACATAATTACCGAGGCGATATATTCCTCGGGCGACAATTCACCTTTGATCAACAACCGCACCCCCTCCTGGATAATGCCGTGGCAGTTTCTGGCAAGATATCCCTCAAGGGTTGCTGCATCGGCGTTTTTTCGGAAAAGCTGACGCAGTTCGTCATCAAAAAGCAACACATCCAGTAAAATACGCCGTTCACGGAACCCGCTGTCCCCACAGGCATCGCAACCAATGGAACGGTAAAAGACGTCAGGAACCTGTTCCAATCCCATGGCAGCCAGTTCCTCAGGAGTTGGCGCTTCTTCCGTCCGACATGCCGGACAGAGACTTCGTACCCCCTTGAGCGAAACCAGGCCGTTGATGAGAAGCGGTAGCGAAGGATTACCCTGCTGCTGGCACTGCAGGTGACGCAGAACTTCGCGAGTATCCCGCACATCAAGACCGGCCAGCACCCGCACGCCGCGCAAGGCAGCCCGGCAGGCAGCGCTCAGGAGAGGTCCCTCGCCCAGTTTCTCGATCACCAGAATATCGGGGTCATGATCAAGAGTTGCCATTATCAACTGGGCGCGCTCCGTTGCATTACCGGAAAACGGGATACGCGAAAAACGATTCCTTACCCAGCCGGAACCATCGCCAAGGATAATCACATTTTTCCCTTCGGTTTCGGCCTCCTTAAGCATGAGTCCCATGAAACGGTTGCGTTCCAGTATGGAATGGGAAGCAAAAAAGGTAATCCCCCGTTTGGCCTGGGCCAAATGAACAAAAGCAGCCAGTTGGCTCTCTGCCAGATCAAGCTCGGATATGCGTTCGGGAATTCTTTCAGGCACTTCCAGGCTGAGGGTAATAAATTCGCCCTCTGATGCCTGTATCAGCGCCACATGAAAATCAAAAATCTGATTTCTGTATTCAAAACCGAAACACCCTCTGGAGGTGCGTTGAGCTTCGGAAAATATCGAAGCACGCTCTCGCAGCTTGCCGACAAAATCGGGATAATGACTATGCGTAAGGGTACCAACCTCACGCAAAAGACCTGCACGGCGGCCACGGATCACCACGCGATTGCCGTATGGTTGCAAAGAAAGCGATGTGAGTTGATTTTTGAGAATGGTAATAAGCAAGCCATCAAGGAGCTTGGCGCCACTCAAGTCTGCGTTGATCACTTCCAGCACTGTGGTGGAAAAAGCAGTTGATTCGAAACCAAGACTGTCATGTTGGGCGGGGCCGTAGCATTCTTCTATCATTTCCATGATTTCGCCAAGCATGGCTACGGAGATGCTGACTCGCATGCCGGACTGAAGTTCAATGGCTTCGATGGCGGATCGGTTGACCGGATCGGCAATGGCAATATTCAGTTCGTCTCCGGCCAGAAACAGCGGAATACAAGCGAACCGGCGGGCCATTTCAGCCGGTATCAGACCAATGGCACTTGGGTCGATGATTTCCCGTTTCAGCCGGATATAGGGAATATCCAATTGGTTGGAAAGCGCCCAGTCCACATCTTCCTGGGATATGATCCCAAGTTTTACCAGCGCCTCCCCCAACCGGCACCCACTACGCGCCTGTTCTTCCAGGGCAGCCTGAATATCCGCCTCGGCAATGATCCGGGAGGCCGTGAGAATAAACCCCAAAGGCCCCTTTTTTTTCAACTCAACCATTGTTCGCCTCCCATGATTTCAACTCAATACCATGAAAATATGCCACGTGGCCATGTTTTACGCTACACACGCACCAGCACACAATTGCGAGTTCAACATTCGCCGCCTTTCCTTAACTTTCCCGGCTGCTCAGGTTTTCGAAACGGGTGTGTTCTCCGAAAAAAGCCAGATTGACAGTGCCTATGGCGCCGTTTCGCTGTTTGCCAATGATGATCTCGGCATTGCGGTCGTGGTTTTGGGTGCAGGAACCATCCCGCTTGCGGCATTGCTCGCAGTAAACCGCCTCGCGATAGACAAACATAATCACATCGGCATCCTGTTCGATAGCGCCCGATTCACGCAAGTCGCTCATCATAGGACGCTTGTCGGCGCGCTTCTCCAGCTCGCGGTTAAGCTGCGACAAGGCGATCACCGGCACGCCCAGTTCCTTGGCCAGCGCCTTTAACGACCGGGAGATTTCCGAAATCTCCTGCTGGCGCGATTCCGGATTGGCGCCACCCCTCATCAACTGCAAGTAGTCGATAATGATCAACCCAATGTCATGTTCACTCTTCAGCCGGCGGGCCTTGGAACGCAGCTCAAGGACCGTAATTGCAGGAGTGTCGTCGATAAAGATCTTTGCATCATGCAGAATGCCAGCCGCCCTGGTGAGGCGGGGCCAGTCCGAGTCGAGGAAGTGGCCGGTGCGCATCCTGCCGAAATCAACTTTGGCAAGGGACGCCAGAAAACGCATAACCAATTGTTCTTTGCCCATTTCCAGGGAAAAAATCACCGAAGGGACTTTTTTCTTGTTGTGGGGATCGGCACTGGCATATTCGGCAATATTCAGGGCCAGGGTCGTCTTGCCCATAGAGGGACGGGCAGCCACGATTATCAGGTCTCCCGGCTGAAACCCCGCAGTCATATGATCAAGATCGACGTATCCGGTGGGAGTGCCGGTGACGTGTTCCTTGCGGTCATGCAAATCCTTGAGGATGGTGAAAGCTTCCTTGAGAACCGCCTGAACCGGCACATACTGGGGACGTAGTTTATTCTCGGAGATTTCGTAGATGCTTTTCTGGGCCATATCCAGCAGTTCGTTGATATCCGCCTGCTCGTCATACCCATGGGTCGCAATCTCCGTGGCTACGCTGATCAACCGCCGGCTGATCGACTTTTCCTTCACGATCTTGCAGTAATAAGCGATATTGGCTGCCGTAGGGACATAATCCACCAGGGTCAGCAGATAGGACGCGCCGCCCACCTCTTCCAGCTCACCTTGTTTTTTGAGCATGTCGGACATGGTGATCAGATCGCACGGCTCCCGCTGGTCCGAAAGACGCATCATGGCCTGAAAGATCTTCCTATGGCTCTCGCGGTAGAAGTCCTCAACGCCGAGAATCTCCAGCACTCGGTTGATTGCGTCATTATCGATCAGAATCCCCCCCAGCACGGACATTTCAGCCTCCAGGCTCTGGGGAGGAAGTTTATGAATATCAGAAGTTGTCATGGATATGCCGCTCTATTTTCTGAACTCCTGAATGACGCTCTTCACCGCCTCAACAACATCACGGGCGTCATCCATGGTCATCTTCGGGAAAAGCGGCAACGAGAAAATGCGCTCCGAAGCATAGCTGGCAATGGGCAGTTCGTTGTCCGCCGTCGGCATATTTTTGCGATACCAGGTGTGATGGTGAATGGCCTTATAATGCAGACCGCTTCCGATGTTGTGTTTTTTCAGTTCTTCCATGAAACGGTCGCGATCGATGGTAAGCTGCTCGACCCTGATCAACGGAGTATAAAGATGCCAGGCATGGCGCTGCTTGTAGGAGGCGTATGACGGCAAGGCCAGTTCATCAAGGTCGCCCAGTTCCTGGTTGTAGAATTCGGCGATATCCCGGCGTTTGTTGATAAAGCCATCCAGTTTCGGCAACTGGTGAATTCCGATGGCAGCCTGAATATCCATCATGTTGTATTTAAAACCGGGCATCACGATGTCGTAATTTGGAGTGCCGCTGGCTGCAAAGCGTTTCCAGGCCTCACGGTTCATGCCATGGAACTTGAGCAAGGAAATTTCTTCGGCAAGTGTTTCATCGGCCGTGCATACCATCCCTCCTTCCCCTGTGGTGATGTTCTTATTGGGATGGAAGGAAAAAATCGAGATGGATTTCAGGGAACCGATCCGTTTCCCTTTGTATTCGGTGCCTGCAGCATGCGCAGCATCCTCGATGATCCTCAAACCGAATTCGGCGGCCAGACTAAAGAGCGGATCCATGTCGCAAGCCTGACCGGCGAAGTGTACCGGAATGATGGCTTTGGTATGCGGAGTAATCTTGTCCCGAACCTTGCTGACGTCGATATTCAGGGTATCCGGCTCGATATCCGCCAGCACCGGTTTACCGCCGCAGAGGACTATCATGCTGACAGTAGAAGCAAAAGTCATGGGCGTGGTAATTATTTCGTCCCCCTCTTTGATCCCCAGCGCCAGCAGAGTCAGGTGCAAACCAGCCGTAGCAGAACTCAGCGGAACCGCAAAGCGTGCTCCCACGTAGGACTTGAAGGCGTCTTCGAAGCGCTTGACCTTTGGTCCGGTAGTAATCCAGCCGGATTTGAGAGAATCGACGACCTCATTGATCTCGGCTTCATCGATGGTAGGAGTAGAAAAGGGGAGAAAGGTTGTACGCATGATAATTAAATGCTCCTTGAAATTTTTGATGACATACTCCGCTTTGACTCGACGTCCAAACAGCGCACACCCACAGCATTTTTGAGACACAAGCGGAACAGTTCATTGTTTCAGCGGTTACTGATCAAAAGCCGCCGCCCCGACTCCATTACAATATGGGGTTTGGGATGAAGAGCCGCTTGGAAGTCATTGAAATCGTTTTTTCTGAGGATTATCAAAAGCCGGTTTTTTCCGCGCCACAGCCCCTGCAACTCTTCCCTGTTGGGAAACCAGGCCGACTGTTCCCCCTGTGTGCTGCCGTACTCCAGTTCGTCAAGTTTACCGGTGACCAGCACCCGCCGCCCGGTATACCAACTAACAGCCTGCATGGGGTTCACGGTAACGATCTGTGTCTCGGTTCCTCCCAACGACATGGCTTTCAGGGCAAGATCACGGGGTGATTCGGCCTGGGCAATTGTTCCCATTATCAGGCGCGGAGCAAGAATTTCGAGTAACAACGAGCAGAGACAGAATACCATCAACACCCGTCCCGGTTTCCGTCCGGCACAGGTCAGGGCAACCATTCCCTGAATGAGAAACAGACTGCTCACGACAATGCACGCAGCAGTGGAAATGCTCGGCGCATTTCTTACGAATTGCCTCAGTGAATCCGCCTGGCTGGGCATGGTTTCTGCCAGCTTGGTAGCAGCCAGAGGCACCCAAACGTACCCCAGCGCGACAACACCAAGAACAACCAGAACAATTCCCAGCACATGTGTCACAGGTTTCAGCCCCCGGCCACGCCGTTCGAGCTCCCCCTTAATGCGATGGGCGATCAGAATAGCCAGTGGCGGAAAAACCGGCAGAATATAGGGAGTCAACTTGGAGCCGGATTTGGAAAAAAACGAAAAAATCACCACGACCCAGATCAACAGATACAACCCGCTTCTGCCGATTTCACGTCCCTGTTCGCGCCAAGCTTTGGCCAGAGCACCGGGAATATAAAAAGACCAGGGCAACATGGTAACAGCAAGCACTGGTACAAAGAACCAGAACGGTTTACTACGGGCATGCACCGTACTGGTGAAACGTTCGAAATGCTCGCGAATAAAGAAAAAATGCGCAAAATCGGGATTCTTTAGCGAGATAGCAATAAACCACGGAGCAGCCACAGCTAGAAATAACAGCAGACCGGTTCCGCAGCGCATCCTGGCCAGCAATTCCCAGCGCCTGGTCAACAGCACAAAAATCAAGATGATTCCAACCGGGAAAACAATACCGATCAGCCCCTTGGTCAGCACTGCAAGGGCGCAAAACAGATAGAAGAAATACCAGGATCTGCCGGAGTCACGCCTTCTTTCATGGCAATTGCTAGCCACCAGGAACGTTCCCAGTGCCGCTGTCAACCATAACGTCAGCATCATGTCGGTCAGAATGATGCGCGACTGAAGTACGAATCCGGCCGAAGTCGCCAGAATGGCTGTCGAAAGCAGTGCTGTCCGGCGGTCGTAGAGGTTCCTGGCGATCAGGTAGGTAGCCAGTATGGTAAAAATGCCGCACAGAGCTGAAGGTAGTCTGGCAGCAAACTCGTTCAGGCCAAAAATCTTCATTGAAGCCGCGTTGGCCCAATACAAAAGCGGTGGCTTCTCGAAGTATTTTACATAATTGAGAGTCGGAGTAATCAGGTCGCCCCGCTCCAGCATCTCGCGGGGGATTTCGGCATAACGCCCTTCATCCGGGTCGATCAGCGGCAATTTCCCCAGATACTGAAGAAAAGGAACAGTCAACACAATAAGCAGAAGCAACAGTTCGTGAAACCAACCATTCATGCTACTTCGGCCATATACCTTGTAGTCTTTCATGGTGTAGACGACTTTTCACGGCGAAGCAGATCGAAGCATTCCATGCCGGAGGAGGATCGGACGAGAATGCGTTGGTTGGGATTGACCGCTTCGACCTCCTGTGTTTCTCCTTCCGGACTCAGAAGGAACAGATTATCCATGCGAAGAAAAGCCGAACGCATGCCAGGGCCGATGAACTCCAGTTCGTCTCCCCTGTTGATGCGGTTGCGTACCCCCACAACGGCTGCACCGTCACTGCGCAGCTCCTCCACCCGGCCGACAAACTCATGACTGCGGATATAGTCCGAATAATACTCCTGCCCCACGTTGCGGGGAGCGCCAAAGAGAAAACCGGTTGTGTAGCCGCGATGACTCAGCTTGGACAACTCCGTCATCCATTCCGGACGGCAGCGATAGCCTGAAGGGTCTGACCAATACTCATCCAGGGCCTGGCGGTAGACCCGCAGCACCGAAGCCACATAGTTGATCCCTTTCATGCGTCCCTCGATCTTGAGCGAAGCAACGCCACTCGAGACAATTTCCGGTAGATGCTCCAGCAGGCAGAGATCACGGGAGTTGAAGATAAAGGTGCCGTTGTCATCCTCAAGTACCGGAAAATATTCGGCGGGGCGCTGTTCCTCCACCAGGCGATAATTCCAGCGGCACGGGTGGGCGCACTCGCCCTGGTTAGCGTCACGGCCTGTCATAACGCTGGAGAGAAGGCAGCGCCCGGAATACGAAATGCACAGTGCGCCATGGACAAAAACTTCCACCTCCATACCGGTCCGGGCAACGGTCTCACCGATTGCCTCAAGAGTCGTCTCACGAGCCAGGTTGATCCGTGAAATCCCCTGGCGCTGCCAAAAACGGGCGCTGCGCCAATTAATAGTGTTAGCCTGGGTGGAAAGATGAATGTGGCGCTGGGGAGAAATTTCGCGCACAAGCTCAATGACACCGGGATCGGCAACGATATAGGCGTCAAAAGGCAGCGCCGCAATCTCTCCCAAATACTGTTCCAGACGATCCAAAGCATTGTTGTGGGGATAGCTGTTGACCGTTAGATAGGCCTTGACCCCATGGGCATGACAATACTCAAGGGCGGCCTCCATCTCGGAAATACTGAAGTTATCTGCCAGGTTGCGCAGCCCAAAAGCCTTGCCCCCCAGATAAACGGCATCGGCACCGTAATGAATAGCGGTTTGAAGTTTTTCCATATTACCGGCAGGCGCCAGCAGTTCAGGTTTGTACATGGCATAATCTCGGCCGGCATCGGTAGTGATCGTGGGGAATAAATATTAACATAATAACAACATCATTTAAACCGAAAAGGAAGCTTTCGCTTGACAAACCCAACGATACAGCATTAATGGTAAAAATAATACTTGGATAAGGGGGGATTATGGCAATCGGCATCAGACAAACCGCCTGTATTTTATCCTGCTTGGTCCTGACCGGCTGCGCCTCCCACGACCTGATGATAAAACGGCAGGCCGAGGCCGAAGCGAAGATCGAGCACCTGATACAAACCGACAAAATGAACATCCAGCGCATGAATGATCTTTCTGGGCAAATTCAGTCGCTGGACAACCAAAACAAGGACTTTGCCGCCCAGATTAAACAACTGCAGGCCGCGCTACGCGAAATACAGGCTGCAGAAGCTGAAGCGGCGCGCAACCCGCAAACCGCCACCCCCAAAATTGAGATAGTCAATCAGGAACCATTCACGAAAAGCAAAGAGAGCGGTCCGCCCTCCGAGTATGTCAAGGCCTTCGGCCTCTACAGCACTAACGACTTCAACGCCGCTATCAAGGCATTTGAAGCGTTCATACATCACTCGCCTAAAAGCGATTATGTCTCAAACGCCATCTATTGGATCGGAGAGTGCCATTACAGCCTGTCCGACCTTCCGAACTCGCTGAAAACCTTTCAAAAGATTGTGGACGGCTATCCCAACAGCTCCAAAGCTCCTGATGCCATGCTGAAAATTGGCTACACCCAGGCAGCCATGAAGGAACGGGGCAAATCATTGAAAACTTTTGAGGAACTGATCAAGCGTTACCCCAGCAGCCCGGCCGCCGCCAAGGCGAGGGAGCGGTTGACTGCGCACTGATATCCCATTATATTCTTCACCCATCCACAATAAAATGAGGTGCCTGCCAATGAAAATCACAAAGGTCATACTGTTTCTACTGGCGCTCGCCGCTTTCCTGCCCCGCCCATCAATGGCGGCCGACCAGGAAGAGCCGGAAATCTACATCATCAAAAAGGGAGATACTCTGTGGGGACTCTCCGAACGGTTTATCAAGGACCCTTACTATTGGCCTGATATGTGGTCCCAAAACCGCGAAATTACCAATCCGCACGTGGTTTATCCGGGGCAGAAGGTCAAGGTGTTCTCCGACCACCTTGAATTTGTGCCAAAGGAAGCCGCGAAACAGGCAGCGCCAGCGCCAGCCAAAGCCGCCGATATTTTTCAGGATGTTGCCGAAGAACGCGTATTCAAGGTTCGGGGCAGCGAGGGATATTTGCTGGAAAAGAACATCAAACCGGCCGGATTCATTATCGGTTCGCACAGCGATCATATCACAAACGGCCTGGACGATATCGTCTACACCGACATCGGCACAAAGAACGGCGCGCGAGGCGGGGAAAAGTTTTCCATTTTCCGCGATGAGGGTACGATCAGCCACCCGGTAACCAGCGAGACCATGGGCAAAAAAATCATTCCGCTCGGCACCTTGCAGTTGACTGACGTGGAACAGAAAACTTCACGCGCCATCATCACCAAAATTTATAAAGAAGTATCACCCGGCTCATTCTTGCTCCCTTCCCGCAATGGACGTTCTCACGAAGTTGCCCTGAAGATGTCGAGCCGCGACCTGAAGGGTTATATCGTCGAAAGTTATAGTGGCTTCCAGGCCATTGCCGCCGGAGATATCGTCTACATCGACCTCGGCAGTGCTGCGGGAGCGGTGCCCGGCAACATGCTGTACATCGTTCGTGATGTCACCCTGGACAGGAGCCTTTCCGACAGACCAATCGATCGCGTTCCCCAGGAACTGCTGGGAGCGTTGGTGATTCTGGAGACCGGCAAAAAGACATCGACGGCGCTGGTTGTCAAAACTATAGAGGCCATCTATAAGGGCGACAAAGTCATCAGCCAGACAAAGTAATAGACCCTTCCTTCAAGACCGGTCCGGTGGGCCGGTCTTTTTTTTCCGAAAAAACCGTCTTCGAATGCGACAAAATTAATGTTTCTGTTCAATACTGACAAGGAAGAGTTTTACTGGATCGGCCTCAAAGCGGTAGCCGGTGTTGGCAATGTCACCTTCCGGCGACTGTTGGAACGTTTCGGCACACCTCGGGCAGCATTATCGGCAACGCCAAACGAACTGGCCACGATCAAAGGCATAACAGCAACAATCATCGAGGCAATCAAGTCCGGCCGTTGGCAGAGCTTCGCTGAAAAGGAATGCCAGCGTCTTGATGCAAGCGGGGCGCGGTTGGTCACGTTTACCTCCACCGACTACCCCAAAGCACTGTTCGAAATCAGCGACCCGCCGCCGTTTCTGTATGTGAAGGGTGAATTACGCTCACGAGAACCGGCCATTGCCATTGTCGGCTCACGACGAGCCACCACCTATGGCATATTGGCAACCACCCGCTTGTCGGAAGACCTTGCCCGCCACGGCATTGCCGTGGTTTCCGGCATGGCCCGCGGAGTGGACACGGCCGCACACAAGGGAGCATTGGCAGCAAGCGGAAGATCCATAGGAGTATTGGGATGCGGAATCGATAAAATCTATCCTCCTGAGAATCGCCTACTCTTTGACGAGATGGCTGCGCAGGGGTGCCTGGTATCGGAATTTCCTTTAGGCACAGGCCCCCTGGCTGAAAACTTTCCTCGCCGCAACCGCATCATCAGCGGACTATCTCAGGGAGTTCTGGTCGTGGAAGCCGCCGAGAAAAGCGGTTCCCTTATCACCGCTCAATATGCTCTGGAACACGGCCGGGAAGTTTTTGCCGTACCCGGCAATATCACCTTTGCCACCAATCGTGGATCCAACCGGTTGATTAAGCAGGGAGCCAAACTGGTGGATTGTGTAGAAGACATCCTGGAGGAGCTATCTGGCTATCATGCTCACCCCGACATGGCACCGAAGCCGGCACGCCACACGTTCGCCCTCTCACCACGTGAGGCTGCCATCTATGAATTACTGGCCCGTTCGCCGTTGCACATCGATGAAATCATCGCCCAAACTGAATTGACAGCAGCGGAGGTTTCCTCTATGTTACTTCACCTTGAACTCAAGGGAGCAGTCACGCCCCTGCCGGGAACACATTACGCAATAGCCTGAAAACAGCGGCGATTCGCACAAAAAACGTTTCTTAGCAAAAATACATTGTTTTTTCTGTTACACTATTTTCGAAATTCACCACAAGGGATCCAATATACACCATGTCGCAAAATCTCGTCATAGTCGAGTCGCCAGCAAAGGCGAAAACCATAGAAAAATTCCTCGGAAATGATTTCAAGGTTCTGGCATCTTTCGGCCATGTCCGGGCGCTTCCCAGTAAGCAGGGCTCAGTGGACATCGAGCATGATTTTGCCCCCAAGTACCATGTCCTTCCCGAAAGCAAAAAGCATATCGATGCCATCAAGTCGGCACTCAAGGATGCAAAAAACCTGCTCCTGGCAACTGACCCCGACCGTGAGGGAGAGGCCATTTCCTGGCATCTGCTGGCAGCCTTGGGATTGGACAAGAAAAATCCGGGCAAATCCATCCAGCGGGTGGTTTTTCATGAAATCACCAAAGACGCCATACTCCACGCGGTGCAAAATCCCCGCGATATTGCATCCGATCTGGTGGACGCCCAGCAGGCCCGCTCAGTGCTGGATTACCTGGTAGGCTTCAACCTCTCTCCTTTTCTGTGGAAAAAGATCCGCTATGGCCTGTCGGCTGGACGCGTCCAGTCGGTGGCATTGCGTCTGATCTGCGAACGGGAAAAGGAAATTCAGGCCTTTAAGGAACAGGAATACTGGACCATAACCGCACGCCTGGAAGTCAAACAGGGAGCTGAATTCAAGGCATCCCTGGTGGACGTAGCCGGCAAGAAACTGGGGAAGTTCGATATCCCCGACGAAGCCGTGGCCACAGGCCTGAAAGATGCGCTTCAATCAGGACGTTATCAAGTATCAAAAATTACCAAGACGGAACGCAAACGTAACCCGTCTCCCCCCTTCACCACTTCGACCCTTCAGCAGGAAGCTTCCCGCAAGCTCGGTTTCTCGGCCAAAAAGACCATGTCCACGGCTCAGAAATTATACGAAGGTATCGATATTGGCGCGGAAGGCACTGTTGGTCTGATCACCTATATGCGTACCGACAGCGTCACCCTTTCATCCCAGGCGTTGAATGAAGCCCGCGATGTTATCAGCGCAGCGTACGGACCGGAATATGCCCTGGCAAAACCGCGAATTTTCCGCACCAAGACAAAAAATGCCCAGGAAGCCCACGAAGCGGTCCGGCCAACCTCCATCGCCAAGACGCCTGCCGAACTGAAGAAATACCTATCCCCTGACCTGCATAAGCTTTATGAACTGATTTGGAAACGTACCGTAGCCAGCCAGATGGCCGAAGCCCTGCTTGACCAGACCTCGGTGGATATCACTGCCGATCTCGGTACCGCCATTCCTGCCGGGCCGTTTACCGGGGCACAGCGTTGTGGATTGCGGGCCGCCGGCACAGTGATCCGCTTTCCCGGTTTCATGAAGCTCTATATCGAGGGGCTGGATGATCAGGATGAGGAAAAAGAAGGGCTGCTGCCACCCATGAGTGAGGGTGCGCCTCTGAAACTGAATGAGCTGCTCCCTGAACAGCACTTTACCCAGCCGCCGCCTCGCTATACCGAAGCGACACTGGTCAAGACGCTGGAAGAATACGGCATCGGCCGTCCCTCAACCTACGCCTCGATCATGAATACCCTGCTGGAGCGCAAATATGCTCGGCTGGACAAAAAGCGTTTCTTCCCCGAAGATGTGGGCATGGTGGTTAACGACCTTTTGGTAGCCCATTTTTCGCGCTATGTGGACTATAACTTCACTGCCGGACTGGAAGAAGAACTGGACCAGGTTTCCCGCGGCGAAAAGCAGTGGAAGCCGCTCCTGAAGGAATTCTGGGAGCCGTTCATCACCTTGCTGAAGCAAAAGGAGGGCGAGGTCAAAAAGGATGACCTGACCACCGAAACTCTGGAAGAAGCTTGTCCCGAATGCGGCAAACCGCTGGCCATCAAGCTAGGCAAACGGGGAAAATTCATCGCCTGTACCGGCTTCAAGGAAGGGTGCAAATACACTCGCAACCTTGAATCAGACACCAGCGAAGCAGCCGAGCCGGTACTGTCTGAGGAGAAATGCGACAAGTGCGGCCAGCCGATGCTGATCAAAGATGGCCGCTACGGTAAATACCTGGCTTGCTCCGGTTATCCGGCCTGCAAGAATATCCAGCCCCTGGTAAAACCGCGCGGCACGGGCGTAATCTGCCCCGAATGCAAAGAAGGGGAGCTGACCGAAAAAAAATCCCGTTTCGGCAAGCTGTTCTACTCCTGCAACCGCTATCCCCAGTGCAAATTTGCACTGTGGGATCCTCCAATCGAACGTGCCTGCCCCAAATGCGGCTTCCCTTTGCTGGTGAAAAAGGTATACAAACGCGAAGGCGAGTTCATTAAATGCCCCAAAGAGGGATGCGACTTCAAAGAGGGTGGTAAGGAAAAAAAATAACGTGAGTAATGTGAACCGGTCGGGAAGTCTGCAACACTTCCCGGCCGGTCAGTCGATCGAAATGCCATGCCGCAGCACGCTGTCTCCGCCGCTTACCCGCCTGCATCCCCATTCAAAATTCAGCATCGGTACGCACTCGACAACTATTTTTTCCTGATTTAAAATTGTTTTCTCATATATTGGAGACCGATGAATACGACACCACCAAATACTCAACTCACTATCATCGGCGCCGGTTTGGCAGGCAGTGAGGCTGCCTGGCAGGCTGCGCAACGCGGTGTAAACGTTACCCTGCATGAGATGAAACCCGGGAAATTCTCCCCTGCCCACCATATGCCCGGCCTGGCCGAATTGGTCTGCTCAAACTCCCTGCGGGGAGACTCGCTGGAAAATGCCGTGGGACTGCTCAAGGAGGAGTTGAGACGTTGCGGTTCCCTGGTCATGGAAGCAGCCGAAGCCACCCGTGTTCCGGCCGGCGGCGCGCTGGCCGTGGACCGGCAGAAGTTCTCGGAATACGTGACGGCAAAAATTGAGTCGCACCCGCTGATCCGGCTTGAACATGGCGAGGTCGAATGCATACCATCCGAGGGACTTGTAATTGTTGCCTCAGGCCCGTTGACCAGTGATACCCTGGCCGCTTCCCTGTCCAGCCTGACCGGTGACCGGCTCTACTTTTACGATGCCATCGCCCCAATCGTTTCAGCTGATTCGCTGAACATGGATAAAGTTTTCGCGGCATCACGCTATGGCAAGGGAGATGGCGACGACTATCTCAACTGTCCGCTGAATGAGGAGCAGTACCGCAGCTTTGTTGAAGCACTGCAAACAGCCGAAAAGGTTGCTGCGCGGGAATTCGAGAAGGTTGTTCATTTTGAGGGATGCATGCCGGTAGAAGAATTGGCCGAACGTGGTGTGGAAACGCTCCGTTTTGGCCCCATGAAACCAGTGGGCCTGGTTGATCCCCATACAGGGGTTGAGCCATACGCCGTGATTCAACTACGCGCCGAAAACCGCGAAAAAACCATGTATAACCTGGTCGGTTTCCAGACAAAACTAACCTGGCCGGAACAGCGTCGCATCTTCAGGATGATACCGGGGCTGGAACAGGCCGAATTCGTCCGGCTCGGCTCAATGCATCGCAATACCTTTATCAACGCCCCGGCCCTGCTGAATGCCAGCCAACAACTGAAAAGCAACCCGCGGATCCTGTTCGCCGGCCAGATCACCGGAGTTGAGGGGTATGTTGAATCAGCAGGAAGTGGCTTTCTCGCCGGTATTACTGCTGTTCGTTTGGTTCAAGGACTGCCGGATCAGGTTGCGCCTCCACCGGAAACCGCGCTGGGCGCGCTTGTGGCGCATATCACCAACGCAGATGTTCGTCATTTCCAGCCAATGAATGTTAATTACGGCCTTTTCCCGGAACTGGGGGGACGCGTTAAAAAGAAAGAGAAGCGGGGAAAGCTGGCGGAGCGAGCCCTGCTGGCGCTAAATGAATGGCTGGAAAAAATATGAACCCCGCATCAATTTTAAAAAATAATCGATACGAGCCCGGAAATCCCAATCGAAACGATTGAATTAAATATCAGCATTGCTTATCGTAATAATAGATTTTCAAGTCATATATGTCCCCTGTTGTGTAGTAAAAGGAATTGATTAATGCCAGACCAAACCGCCGCCCCGCTCAAGCGGGTTGAAGATCAACTCAAAAAATGCGTCAAATGCGGCGCATGCCGGGCAAATTGTCCGGCTTTCAGCGTTTTTGGCCGCGAACCGGCGGTTGCCCGCGGCAAGGTGGCACTGGCTCAACACATTCTCAAGAATGATATCGAATTGGACGACCAGACCTATGCGGCCATGTCCAAATGCCTGCTGTGCGGTAGTTGTGTGGAAAAATGCCCCAACGACGTTCCCACCGATGAAATCGTCATCGCTGCCCGTGAAGCTTTGGCCCGCAAACAGGGACTGACCACATTTCACGCAGCAGTTGGGCGGGTGATCAAAAATCGTTCCCTGATGAAATTGGGAGCCAGGATGGCCGGACTGCTCGGCCCGCTTTTTTTCAGAAAGGTTCCGGCTACTTCCGGTCTTCGTCTCCGCTTTCCCGCGCCGTTTATAGGTAACAAGCGCTACATCCCGGCCATTGCAAAAAAACCATTTATGGACCGCCATCCCGAAGTTATCCCTGGCGAGCCGGGCAAACCCAGGATCGTGTTTTTTGTTGGCTGCATGACCAACTTTGTCTACACGGATGTGGGCGAAGCAGCCCTGGCACTCTTTCGCCATCTGGGCTGCACCGTGATCATCCCCAAGGGACAGCAATGCTGCGGCCTGCCCGGCATGTCGGGCGGCGACCTGAACACCGTGCGTGAGCTGGCAGAAAAGAATCTGAACGAGATCGAACGGTTCGAGGCGGATTACGTCATGAGCGCCTGCGCCACATGCGGCGGCGCGCTCCATCGCCTCTATCCGCTGGCAATCGGCAAACGTAACCCCGAACTGCGGGCCAGACTGGAAGCGTTGGCTGCAAAAACGGTCGATGCATCGCAACTGCTCCACAAGCTGGGACTAAACCCTGCTGAAACCGGAGTCGGAGACGATATTCGCATTACCTACCATGATCCCTGTCATCTGCGCACCCGCGGCTTGACCGGCCAGCCCCGCCAACTGTTGCGCGACGTACCCGGCCTGGAACTGGCCGAGATGGAATCCGCCGACCGTTGCTGCGGCCTTGGCGGCACCTTCAACGTTTACCATTACGGTTCTTCCATGAGCATCAACGAAGCCAAGAGCAAGGCCATTATCGACACGGCAGCCCAGGTCGTTGCAACCGGATGCCCGGGCTGCATGATGCAACTTTCCGACGGTCTGAAGAAACATGGCTCTGCAGTAAAGGTCATGCACACCCTGGAACTACTCGCCAGAAAACTGAAATCGGTACATTCTTAAACATTGTTCTGCTTTTCAACCTCCCTGAACGCCTAGCTTTCTTCTTTTTCGCAATACGCCATAATCCAGCAGGAAACCTCCGTAATATATTTTTATAGCAAACCGTTATCGGCATTTTTTTTACTGGTAATAAATTTTTATTGACTTACGTTTTACATCCCGTATATAAATAACCAAGTGCATACTGTATACAATTTAAAAATACAACCTAGTTCTATTAAACAAGGTGATTCCATGAACAATCTTGATATCGGCTCCAAAATCAAAAGACTCCGTCAGGCCAAAAAGCTGACGCTCCAGGCTGTAGCCAAGGAAATCGGCTTTTCGCCTGCTCTTATTTCGCAAATTGAAAACAATAATGTGTCTCCCCCCATCGCCACTCTCTCAAAGATCGCCAAATTCTTTGACGTCAAGATCGGCTATTTCTTTACCGAGGAGGAGGAGGAGTGCGGCTTTGAAATTGTCCACGCCAACCAGCGCAAGTCGGTTTCAAAGGTTTTTGCACCGCTGGGCACAAGCCATGGCTACTCCTACGAATCCCTTTCATACCGCAAACAAAATAAAAAAATGGAGCCGTTCTTTCTTACTGTGACCGAAAAAGCGCTTGAAGAAAGCGCATACAGCCACGATGGCGAAAAGTTTCTCTTCGTCACCAAGGGTGCTGTTGAATTGATTCTGGACGACAAGAGCATTCCGCTTTCCGAAGGAGACAGTATCTATTTTGATTCATCAATCAAACATCGCTTACGCTCCAAGGATGGCAAAGAGGTAAATTTACTGACCGTTATCACTCGCTGATACAACCCGCAATCTGCCTGAATGTTACGTGGTCCCCCCTTCGTGCCCAATCTCGAATGGGGGACTTTTGTTATTGCGGATCGCGTGTATAATTCAAGGCAGCATGGCTGATTCATAATCCGATTTCCGGAAGGATGGGGGATATGGCAAAAAAAACGATTTTACCATCCCTTAAAAACCCCTTCGCTCCACCCGAAAAAGTCGAATTCACCATCCCCGGCGAAATTTCCCGCGCAACCGGCGGTTATGAAGAAGCTATGAAGGAGGGGTATGACCTGATCCATCGTCCGATCAGATCAATCGGCATCGATCAGATCGAAAAACAACACTCCAAAAAACGAATGACCGTATGGGAAAGACTGCGCGTACTCAGCGATACCGAGCCCACGATCCTTTATCAGAACTGGGGCAGAAACCTGGACGGCGCTTCGCTAGTTACCGCGATTCTCAATATCCGGGGCCGTGACGTGGCAGTCTATGGTCATGACTTCACCGTACGCGCCGGGTCAATGGATGCCACTAACGGCAACAAACTGGCCCGCCTTTTTATTATGGCCGGCGAAAAGGGTATCCCGCTGATCGGCATGAACGACAGCGCCGGTGCTTATGTTCCGGCCGGCGTAGGCGGCCTCGATGGCTATGCCGAAGCATTTACGGCATTACGCAAAATAAGCGGCATTGTTCCATCCATCATGTGCATGTTCGGATTTAATGCCGGCGGCGGCAGCTATCTCCCCCGTCAGGGCAGCTTTGTGATCCAGCCGAACGATACATTCTTCGGGCTGACCGGGCCGGGAGTGGTCAAGTCAGTGCTGGGCGAGGACATCTCTCCCGAGGAGCTGGGAGGCCCCAAGGTGCATGCCCAGTCGGGCGTTGCCGACATCACCGCAGAAGACGAAGTCAGCGCCCTGAGAACAGCCGTGCAACTGCTCAGCTACCTCCCTGGCAACAACGCTGTCATGGCTCCGTTCCAGAAGACGAGCGATCCTCTGGATCGCAAAACATGGGAAATCAATACCCTGCTCAAAAAGACGTTTAACTCGCCTACCGGCTTTAACACCCCCTTCGACGTTTCAATCATCATTCAGCAGATCTGCGACCATGGCGACTATTTCGAAATACAACGGGACCGGGCGCGCAATGTCATTACCGCCTTTGGGCGCCTGGGAGGTAATGTTGTCGGCTTTGTGGCCAACAACAGCGCAGTCGACTCTGGTCAAATCGATTGTGACGCAGCCTACAAAATCGCCCGATTCAACCGCTTCTGCAACATCTACAACATTCCGTTGATTTTCATGGAGGATACGACGGGCTTTCTGCCCGGACGCGAGCAGGAAGCCCGCGGCATTGTTCAGGCCGGACGGGCCATGCTCGATTCCATTGTGGATATCAGAACGCCGCGCATTCTTTTGATCATCCGCAACGCCTTTGGCGGCGCCTACGCCTCCTTCAACAACTACCCAACCGGAGCAGATCTTGTGCTGGCCCTACCCACCACTCGCTTGGCGGTAATGGGTCCGGCAGGCAAAGAATTCATCTATAAAGACGAACTCCGCAAGCTGCGTAGTGGCGCTGCCGAAAAGATAAAGGACGGTATCCGACTGCGTATTGAAGCTGGGGAAAAGGAAGAAGATGCCCGCAGGGATGCGGAACAGGAAACAGCCGCATGGCTCAAGGAACAGGAATCAGCCCTTAATCTGCGTTACGAAAAGGAACTGATGAACCCGAAAGAGGCTCTTAGCCTGGGTTCGATTTCGTCATTGGTCATGCCTACCGACCTGCGCAAGGTGTTGGCAGAACATCTGAACTTCTTTCTCAGGCATTACAAACCCGGACCGATGCAGTCCGTTCAACGCGAATTTCACTGATCTTGAGAACCCACAGCCACGGCGGATCCCGCTTCCATAAACTGGAGACCAGTTCCCATGCATGATCTCTATCACAACAACCCGCTGATTCATAAAGATCGCCGGCTTATCGCTGCAGCCTCCCCCTGGGTGCGCTCCTTTTGCTGTGAGAACATCAAACCGCTGATCGTCTGTCGCGGCCCCATCCGCAAGGAGGCCATGGATGTCTTTGCCGAGATGGGAATGACTCATGTCGGTATCCTGCTTTCCGAAAAAGATTCGATTGTTTATCCCAATGCACTGGCGCCTGAACTGCGGCAGTTGACCGACCCCAGCCGGGTACACAGAGTGCCCGACTACACGGGGTCCAGCAAAGAAGAGCGCGTCGAACGCATTCACCAGATCATCGGCATTGCCCATGACAACGGATATAACGCGATCTTTGCCGGATACGGTTTCATGGCGGAAGACAGCGAATTTGTTGCTGCCATAGAAAAAGCCGGGCTGACCTTCATCGGCCCCTGCTCTGCCACGCAAATCGGAGCCGGTAAGAAAGACGAAGCCAAACGAACCGCGCTCTCCGTCAATGTCAGCGTCACTCCCGGCATCAATGATGTGACCGTTCGCACGCTGTTGAAAAAATACCCATCGCGCGAGCAGTTGTTTGCTTTGGTAGAAGCCGAAGGGCTTTCCTGCCATGAATCGATTCGCTGCGACTCGGCTCCCCCCTTGGAAATGTTGGCGGACCACATCCTGAATGCTGCCTATATCAAAGGGACTGACCTGTTTTCCATCGAAGAGCTTTGTGCGCAGGTCCAGCTTGAAGTCACTGATATGTTTACTCGCTACCCCGGCAGCAGAATCCGCCTGAAGGCCATCGGCGGTGGAGGCGGCAAAGGCCAGAGAATCCTGGGAGGATCGCTTCTTTCCATCCAAAATCCGAATCATGAACAGATAACAGAGGCAGCATCGGAAGCACCGGCGCTCGTCAGAGAAATTCTTAACGAAGTCAAGGCCAATGGGGTGGGCGACAACAAGAACATCCTGCTGGAACTGAATATCGAGCAAACCCGCCACAACGAAATCCAACTGCTGGGCAACGGCGAGTGGTGCATAGCCCTTGGAGGGCGAGACTGTTCCCTGCAGATGCACGAGCAGAAACTGCTGGAAATCTCCGTCACCAGAGAAGGGCTCGAACTTGCCATTGCTCAGGCCGAAGCTGAAGGTAAACTTGCCGAACGCAAGGCCCTGGAGAGTGATCTCGGGATTCTGACACATATGGAAGAAGAAGCCGAACGATTCGGATCAGCGGTCGGCCTTGATTCCGTTGCTACTTTTGAATGTATCGTCGACCGCGACCGCCATTACTTCATGGAGGTGAACACCAGGATTCAGGTCGAACACCGGGTAACCGAACTGTGCTACGCCCTGAAATTCGCCAATCCGGAAAACGAGCAGGAATTTTTTATCGTTGAATCTCTGGTTGAAGCGATGGCACTGTTGGCATGGCACAAAAAGCGGCTGCCCAAACCGCAACGGATAGCACGGTTCAATGCGGCGATAGAGGCACGCCTGAATGCTACTGATGACTCCCTCTCCCCCCATGCAGGCGGCATAATCCGGTATTGGTCAAAACCGATTCCGGGCGAAATCCGGGATGATCAGGGTATAAGCATGGTCAATCCGGATACCGGTGTCTTCATGAAATACAAGGTTGCCGGCGCGTATGATTCCAATATCGCCCTGCTGCTCACCAAGGGGGATAGCCGCCGGGACAGCTTCGAACAACTGGCCAGAGTCATCCGCAGCACCACCCTGCGCGGCAGTGATCTGGCAACAAATCTTGCTTTTCACTACGGCCTGACGAATTGGTTCCTCGGTAATAACGTAAATGCCAGACCGACGACCCGTTTTGTGGTCCCCTATCTCACCCTGATGGGGATTTTGAAAGAGGAAGCCGCCAAAATCGACCCTATCCACGCCTTCCTCCAGATGAAAAAGCACTATGCAAAAAAAATGGCAGAGGCTCTTTCCGACCAGCCCACACTGCGGGATCGTGAAATTGCCAACATGTCGGCACTGCTGGATCGCAAACTAACGCTGATTACTCGCCCCATGGAATATCTCTTGGCCAACCCACACCTGCTCTCCGGATGGCTGAGCATCAATACCCGGAATTTCCGCATTGACGACGGCAAGGTCTTCTGGCTCAGAAACCCCTTGGGAGTAATCAACGAAACCTACGAATATCTGCACATGTCCTACCGCACGAACAAGCCCGCGGCAGACGTTATCTGGAACCATGACAATGAACTGCTTCAACAGTCCATACGTTTTTATGTCACCCTGCGGGAACATTTCGGACTTGCCAGGGGAGAGTACTTCAAGCTTAACCGGATCCTCGACAATGATGAGCCACAAGGCGATTTCGACGCTGAAACCTGGGACCGCATCCGTTCAACCCACTTTGGGTACGAGGCTGGACTGGAATTGCTCGGAATGCTGTTTTTAATCGGCAACACCACCGGATTCTGGGATTTGCGCGTGGCGGAAAACCTTGAAATAATCATCCCGGAGCATCTGACTTCCACCGAGCTGCAGGCAAAGATGAAAAAAGTCCTGGCTCCGCCCCCCTCCACGAAAACCGACGAAATAGCCGCCGTATGCGGGGGCATGTATTACGCTCAGGAAAATCCCGGCATGCCGCACTTTGCGCACGAGGGAATGCACTTCGAAAAAGGGCAGCCGCTTTACATCATCGAGGTCATGAAGATGTTCAACAAAGTGAGCGCACCTTTTTCAGGGACCATTGACAGAATTTTGATTACTTCAGGTGACGGGACAATTGTCCACAAGGGACAACCACTCTTCAAGATCACTCCCGACGAACATTTCGAAGAGCAGGACCCGGTGGAAACCGAACGCGAACGTTATACATACACATCACGATACCTAGCGGCTGTTCTCTAAGTCACTTTTTTCTCACGCCGTTCCATCTATGCAAAAATGTTTCAAAAATGCTTGTCTATAGTACATTCTCATGATCTCCTTCCTCCGAACTGCCGCACATTCACCCAAGTGATTTTAGTCGCACTAAAATCTTTAATTGACATTCTCGAAGCTTCTCCTTAAAATCTCCAAAATTGTCTTATACAAGCCTCGTTTAATTTAATCCCCCCCCAAGGAGCACAACATGAGTATTGCGGACAAGAAAAAGCAGTGGACCGACACCAAAGTGGCAAAATTCCTCACCCGTTCACCGGAACGCTACGAAAAGTTCCTCACCACCTCCAACATCGACATCGACCGCGTATTTACTCCGGAATTCGATTATCCCGGCTACGATGAAAAACTTGGCTTCCCAGGCAGCTATCCCTACACACGTGGCGTGCAACCCACCATGTATCGCGGCCGCTTCTGGACCATGCGTCAGTATGCCGGTTTCGGTAACGCCAAAGAATCAAACGAGCGCTACAAATATCTGCTGAGCGCAGGCCAGACCGGCCTCTCCATCGCATTCGACCTGCCGACCCAGATGGGTTACGACTCCGATGCAACCATGAGCCAGGGTGAAGTCGGCAAGGTCGGCGTAGCCATCGACTCTATGGCCGACGTTGAAATCCTCTTCGACGGCATTCCGCTGGACAAGGTTTCCACCTCGATGACGGTCAACTCCACCGCGGCGATCCTGCTCTGCATGTACATCGCCGTTGCCGAGAAACAAGGCGTATCCGCCGACAAGATCTCCGGCACCATCCAGAACGACATCCTCAAAGAGTACATGGCTCGCGGTACTTACATCTATCCGCCGAAAGAGTCCATGCGCCTGATCACCGACATCTTCGCTTACTGCAAAGACAATGTACCCAAGTGGAACACCATCTCCATCTCTGGCTACCATATCCGCGAAGCCGGTTCCAGCGCAGTGCAGGAAGTTGCCTTCACCTTGGCCGACGGTATCGCTTATGTTGACGCCGCCATCAAGGCCGGCCTGAATGTCGATGAATTTGCTCCTCGCCTGGCTTTCTTCTTCAACGCACACAACAACCTGCTCGAAGAAGTTGCCAAGTTCCGCGCCGCACGCCGTATCTGGGCAAAAATCATGAAAGAGCGTTTCGGAGCACAGGACGCAAAATCACAGATGCTGCGCTTCCACACCCAGACCGCTGGTTGTACGCTGACTGCCCAGCAGCCGGACAACAACATCATGCGCGTTACCATCCAGACCCTGGCCGCCGTTCTGGGCGGTACCCAGTCTCTGCACACCAACTCCCGCGACGAGGCACTGGCTCTGCCGACCGAAGATTCCGTTCGTATCGCCCTGCGCACTCAGCAGGTTGTCGCTTACGAATCAGGCGTGGCCGACTCCATCGACCCGCTGGGCGGCTCTTTCTACGTTGAGTCCCTCACCGACCAGATTGAAAAAGCAGCTTGGGAGTACATTGAAAAAATCGACAAGCTGGGTGGCGCAGTCGAAGCTATCTCCAACGGCTTCCAGCAGAAGGAAATCCAGGATTCGGCCTACGCTTACCAGAAGGCCATCGAGAAAAACGAGCTGATCATCGTCGGCGTCAACAAGTTCACCATCCAGGAACCGCCTCCAACCGGTCTGCTGAAAATTACCGGCGAAGTCGAAACAACCCAGAAGAAAGGTTTGGCCGAAGTTAAAGCCAAGCGTGACAACGCCGCCGTCAAGGCTGCTCTGGCAAAACTGGAAATCGCTGCCAAAGGCACCGACAACCTGATTCCGCTGATCCTCGAAGCGGTCAAAGTATACGCAACTCTCGGCGAAATTTCAGACGTATTCAGAGGCGTTTTCGGCAAACATCGCGAAACTGTCGTTCTGTAATCCATACCCATCGCACAACCTCACAGGGTCAGGCACAAACGCCTGACCCTGTGTTGATTACATTGAAAGGTGACATCACATGCTTAAGAAAATCAATCATATTGGCATAGCAGTCAAATCACTCGAAGAAAACCTCCCTTTCTATCGCGATAACCTGGGCATGGCCTTTGCCGGTATCGAGGAAGTTGCCGAGCAAAAAGTTCGCGTTGCCATGCTGCAAATCGGCGAAGCCAAAATCGAACTGCTTGAGCCGACCTCTGAAGACAGCCCGATTGCAAAATTCCTTGAGAAAAACGGCACAGGCGTTCACCACCTGGCTTATGAAGTTGAAGATTGCGCAGCAGCCATTGCTAAATTGGTTGCCGATGGTGCCAGAATGATCGACGCAGCTCCCCGTAATGGTGCTCATGGCACAAAAATCGCTTTTGTTCATCCCAAAAGCAGCAATGGCGTGCTGACCGAGCTGTGCCAAAGCGGACACTAACAAGATACTGTTTTACATTTTACCAGCTTCAATGTAATTCCATGGACGGGCGAAGCATTTCTGCTTCGCCCCGTTTTTTGAAATCAAGATTAATTCCATACAACCATTGTACCACTCCCAGCATCCAACAAAAGAACGCATCATGCTGATATAGTTCCGTTCACTGCCTCCTCACCACTTCAGACCTGAACCACCCCGCAAAGTAGAGTTTCCTTTACCGCTACTAGGTATCCAGTAGCAACTCTCAGTATCCCAGTTGCCACAATCTAAGAAAAACCCAACATCCAAAACAGCATTAATATAACAATGTTTTTTTATAGCGACGTAAAAATGGCATTTACTGAATATATGCTTTTTTTGTTGACAAATGCTTGATTTTTAGAGTAAATCACACCTAACTAGATACCCTGAAACCAGCGATCCGAAAAGTAGCAAACCCAGCAACTTATTCTTTCAGGACATTCCCGAAAGCAAGGTAGCAAGCCGGGAGCGAAACAAACACTGTGAAACGTTTCAGAGAAGCACCAAAAAGGTTCTAACGCCATTACCTTTGGGACGCCCTCAGTTTCGGGACATTTCAAGGGTTTTTGAGTTTCAGGGCCTACTTTCAAATCCATGACTAGCTTGTTTTACTAATTCATCAAGAAAGGTGGTGATACCTCTCAGAAATAACGGGACGCACCACAATCACAGAAGGCAGTACCTGCAAGGCACATATATACAGCCTATTTATTTTTCTGAAGGAGGAAAAACATGAAGTTGAACAGGAAATTGATGGTTATCGCGTCAGCCGGCGCATTGACCGCCGCAACAGCTACATCGGCACTGGCATTTGAGAATGAGTTTCACGGGTTCTACAATCTGAAGTATATTGTCAGCAACTACGAAACGAGTGGCCCTGGATTTCTCGGACAAATAACAGGCAGCAAATTTTCTGAAAATCGTAAAGCGGGCAACTTTTTCGACTCGCGCGCCAGGATATTTTATACCGCCAAGGCCAACGACGACCTCAAGTTGGTGACCGGCTTTGAGATAGACTCCAGATTTGGCGACAAGGCCCAGACAAGTGAAAGAAATGTCGGTGGCGCACTAGAGTCTGATGCTACCAACCTCGAAACCAAGTGGGTCTATCTCGACTTCAAAATCCCTTCGACTCCTGTCAGGGTAACCGCTGGTATCCAGCCGATAAAAGATGCCTTCAAGGGGATCTTCCTGGATGCCGATATCGCCGGCATCAATACCGTCAGCAAATTCGGTCCGGCAACAGTAGGTGTTGGTTACTTCAGGGGCTACGACCAGTCTTTCTTCAGCACTACCAGAACTGACCGCGGAATCGACAATCTTGACATCGTTGCAGCAAGCATCGATTACAACATCAACAAAGACTTTAAAGTAGGCGCCGCTTATTATCTGTATAACGACAATCGTAACGATATAAGCACCAGCACAACAAAATTCCTGTCACCGCTGACTCTTCATGTTTTCGGTGTCAACGCAGATGCGAAGATTGGCAAACTTGCACTGAGCGGCTTTGCCGCCATGCAGCATGGCACGGCACATGCTCAGAACTCTCCGTTACCAACTGGTCATGTGACCTTTAACGCATTCGCAGCCAATATCGGCGCTAAACTGCCGGTTGGTCCGGGAACAGCCCGCACCGCCTTTCTCTATGCCAGCGGGGATGACGGCCAGGATGGAGTTAACACAGCTTGGCAATCGGTTACCCAGACCCAGAACGGTGTAGTTGGCGCACCTGCCAACACCTACAACGAGTCCAACATGATGTTGCTGAACCGGGCCGCCAATATGGAAGGCACGCAAGCTGATGTCAACTTGGTCAACTCAATCAACAACAAAGACCAGGGCGTGATTATGGCCACCACCGGCTACGACCTCACGATTACTCCAAAGGCTTTCGCCAGCGTCAACGCTGGTGTCGCATGGGCAGCCAAAAACAATAAAACCACCCGCTTGGGAAACAACGGCACCAACTTCCTTGGTACTGAAGTGAACTTTGAAACCGGCTACAAACTGTATGACAACCTGACCGCCAAGTTTCAAGCTGCCTACCTCTTCTTGGGTGGTTATTATTCAGGCGTTACCTATAACTCCGCCGGCGTACTCCAATCCGGAAAAGACCCCGAAGATCCCTATACCGCACGTGTAATGCTGAGCTACGTATTCTAGGGTATAATGTAATCGGGGAGTCCAATATACTCCCCGATTACATACCCGGTCTACGGAGGTAAGACATGAAAAGAATCATTGTTGTTCTTCTGGCAGCACTCAGCATGGCTGCCGTCACCCCTTCTGTTTATGCTGTTGAGCAGACCAAGGAACAGAAGGATGAATGCCTGCTCGCTTCCCAAAATTGCGCCAACCAAGTAGATTCGATCCAAAAGAAGATCAGGAAACTGGATGCCGAAATCCAAAAGGGAACCAAGGTTTACACACCGGAAGAGCTCAAAAAACTGAATGACAAACTACAAGAAACAGAGAAATTACTTGATGAAATGATGCTTAATCCCTGACACCGGGTTTCGGTTTCAATGAAAGTTGGGCGGCATAATTATTATGCCGCCCTTTTTTTTTGACTTTGATGGGCAGTTTTGCGATACTTCGCAGGTTTGGTAATCAGCAGTGGAGGAATCATGAAAAGACTATTCGCACTCATAGTATCGCTTTTGTTAATGCTGTTCTCAATTCCCGCCCTGGCCGCGCCGCTTCGAGTTTTTGTCGCCGATATGAACGCTGTTGGCGTTCAGAACAAAGACGAACTACGGCTGACCCTACAGACTCTGCTCTCATCACGTCTGTCCGGCGACAAGATCACGGCGGTTGGCAGCGCGGCTGAGGCCGACGCCATTATTTCAGGCACTTACGTCACCATCGGCAAAATATTCAGTGTTGACGCCATGGCAAAGACCAGTGCCGGCAGAACGCTCACCCGCGCCTTTGTCCAGGGAGAAAGCCAGGATGAATTGATACCAGCCATCGGCAAACTGGCCGACAAACTTTCGGCTGAACTGACAAAGATTTATTTTACTGATCACACAGCCGAACTAACTGCGCCTTCAGCAATTGTGTCTTCACCTAATAAGGCACCTTCGGCGCTTTTAGCGCCAAAATCCGATATCATCAAGAAGGAGCAGGTGCGCCCAGCTCCGGTCACCGAATTCATTAAGCCTCAGGAGTACGAGCACTATTCCACCTCGGGCTGGGTCAGCAAAAGACTGAGCGGAGCAGCCAATTTGCTGGCTGTTGGCCGGTCTCTACCAGATGGCAACCGCGAAATTTTTCTTGCCGAAGACCACCGGTTCTCTTTCTTCCACCAGGGCAAGGGAATGAACCTGATCGCGGATATCGAACTGAAGCCTTCCGAAAAGATTATCTCAGTGGATACTCTCGAAAACGGTAAATCCCTGGATGTCTATGTCACCATCGTACGTTCTGACGAACTTGCTTCGCAGGTCTGGCAAATCCAGGACAACAGACTGGTCAAAATCGCGGAAAACCTCCCCTACTACTTCCGCGCTTTTAGCCTGGCCGGCGGTCCTAAAAAACTCTATGTCCAGTCAATGGGTCGCAGCGCGGATTACTACGATGACTTGTCCGAGGCTACGCGCAATGACACAAAAATCACGATCGGCAAACGCATCGCACTACCCCGTTTTGGAAACATCAACAATTTCAATCAATTTACCGATAGCGAAGGCAAAACACTCAGTGTCGTAATCAACCCAGACGACTATCTTGTCGTGTATGACCAGGACTTGAAGGAACTCTGGCGAAGCAATGACAAATTCGGAGGTTCGGAACTGTATTTTCAGGTGGACGATTCCGAAAATGCACGGGTTACCGGGAAAAACGTTCGTTGGATATTCATGAATCAAAGGATCCAGGTCACCTCAAAGGGAGATGTGCTGATTGGCAAAAATGAGGGTTTTTGGATCTTAGGCGACGCTCGCAGATACAAAAAAGGCTCGGTCTACTGCTTCGCCTGGAATGGATCAAGCCTGGATGAAAAGTGGCGCACCCGCGACACTCAGAACTATATGCCTGATTACTACTATGATGAGACGCCTAACGAACTCCTGATCCTCCAGACCGTACAACGCTCGGGCATTAGCACTCGTGGCGCTGCATCACTGGCTATCAAGAAAGTGGAGTAATATTCAGAATTCAATGAGCATAATGAGAGCAGACATATCACTCCCCTTCGGAGTTAGCGACTTTCTCCCCGATGCAGCCGCAAAGATTGGTTACATCGAAGACAAGATTCGCCGCATCTTCGAGCTTTGGGGCTTTCGCAGGGTAATAGCGCCAAAGCTGGAATACGAGGATGTTATGGCGCTCGGGCTGGGAGATGGCCTGCGAAGCAAAACCTACCGTTTTGACGATCGCCAAACCGGAAGATTGCTGGCTTTTCCGCCTGACATCACGCCGCAAATTGCGCGTATTGTCGCCACACGCCTGAACAGCTACCCATTACCCCACCGCCTCAGTTACAGCGGCCGGGTTTTACGTCAGACAGAAATTCAGACGGGACGAAGCAGAGAGATTTTCCAGTCAGGTGTCGAACTGATCGGTCTGGACTCGCCCGAAGCCGACGCCGAAATGGTGGCCATGGCCGTGGAAGTCATGCAAGGTCTTGGCTTTAGCGACTTTAAGATCGACTTGGGGCAAGTGGAATTCTGCCGCGGTATCGTGTCGTCCTCAGGACTTTCCGGACAACCTTTAAAACAGCTGCTGGAAGCGTTGGCCCGCAAAGATGCTTCAGCGGTAGCAAAGATTACATCAGACAACAGCCTTTCCGAAAACTCGAAACGAGAACTCAACTCGCTGCCGCGTCTTTTCGGGGGATGCGAAACAATGGATGCGGCCAGAAGCGTAGTTTCCAACAGCCGCTCCCGCGCCGCGCTTGACAACCTACAACAAGTTCTGGACATCCTGGACATCCATGGCGTCACGCAGTTTCTAACCATTGATCTGGGTGAAACCCGTGGAATGGATTATCATACCGGCGTCACCTTTGAAGGATTTGTCACTGGACTTGGCGGACCGGTTTGCAGCGGCGGCCGTTATGACACCCTTGCGGAGCGCTATGGCTTTCAAGCGCCCGCCACCGGTTTCACCTTTGATGTGCTCAGCCTGCTCCAGGCACTGGAGCGGCATCCCGAACTGGAAGCGAGTACCGCCCGTGATTTCCTGCTATTCAACTGTAACGCCGATCGGCGTGAAGTATTGGAAATTGCCCGGCTACTTCGATCGCTCGGGTATACAACAGCTCGTGACATTATACGACGCGATTATCAAAGTTCACTGGAATATGCCCGCCGCATGAATATCCGTTGCATGCTGGTTATCGGAGACGAAGCGGATGGAGGGCACTATAGAGCGGTGCGGACCCGGGACGGCATAACGAAATGCATTACGCGGGAACTGTTGGATCGCGATGGGCTGCTGAAATTTATAGAAGATTACCAGGGAGAGTAGCCAAAATGGCAAATGTTGTAATTGTGGGCGCCCAATGGGGCGATGAGGGTAAAGGCAAAGTTGTTGATATTTACACCGAATATGCTGATGACATCGTTCGTTATCAAGGCGGCAATAATGCCGGTCATACCTTGGTTGTCGGAACGGAAAAGGTCGTTCTGCATCTGATCCCTTCAGGTATCCTCCACGAGGGTAAGCGCTGCATCATCGGTAATGGCGTTGTGCTTGACCCGGAAGTTTTTATTAAAGAGATTGTCAAGCTCAAGGAATCGGGACGTCTCAAGGACGATTCCTGTCTACTCCTGTCCGAATCTCTGCACATTATCATGCCCTACCACAAACGGATCGACATTGCCCGCGAAGCTAAGAGCGGCGACAAAAAAATCGGCACGACCGGCCGCGGCATCGGGCCTTGCTACGAGGACAAAATCGGTCGCCGTGGCATTCGTCTGATGGATCTACTCAACAAGGAAGTTTTTGCTCGCAAGCTGAAAGACTTTCTGGTTGAGAAGAACTTCTTGCTGGAGAAAATGCTGGGAGAGGCCCCCTGTGATTACGATGCCATCATGGCTGAGTACAGCGGCTATGCAGATATATTAAGCAAATATGTCGCCGACACTTCGCTCCTTATCAGCAAAGATCTTCAAAACGGGAAAAAAGTGCTTTTTGAGGGAGCCCAGGGAACACTGCTTGATGTGGATCATGGCACCTACCCCTACGTGACTTCGTCTTCAACCTGTGTCGGCGGCGTCTGCACCGGCTCCGGCATTGGTCCGCGTGAAATCAATGAAATCATTGGGATCTCTAAAGCGTATGTAACCAGAGTCGGGAGCGGCCCTTTCCCCACCGAACTGTTCGACGCAGATGGTGACCAGCTGTGTGATGTCGGCAGAGAATTCGGCTCCACCACCGGTCGTCCCCGGCGTTGCGGATGGTTTGATGCCATGGTCCTCCGCTACGCAGTTCGCGTGAACGGATTGACCGGCATCGCTCTGACAAAGCTTGACGTGCTCTCCGGCTTTGACAGAATCAAAATCTGTACCGGATACACTCTTAATGGCAAAGCGTTGGAGTCCTTGCCCGCAGCCCTGGAAGCTTTTGAGAACTGCCAACCGGTCTATGAAGAAATGCCCGGCTGGAAAAGCGACATAACCGACGCTAAAACGTTTGAAGAGTTACCTGCCAATGCCCGCGCCTATGTCCTCCGCCTGCAGGAACTATCGGGTTGCCCCATTGTTCTGGTATCGGTAGGACCACGCCGTGATCAAACCATAATTTTGAGAAATCCATTCAGCTAAAGAAGCTGTTTACTGACGGAAAGACAAAAGCCCTCCAGGACTTATAAACTGGAGGGCTTTTGCGTTTAATCCACAACCACGTAAATACCTGCACCTGCTTTTGCAACAAATGCTGGCGAGATCCGGAAGCGCGCTACTTTTTCCTGTTTTTGGTTACGTCACCGCCCCGTTGTGCGACAGGTGGTTTCGTTGCCGCAGTTACTTTTTTCATGGTAGCGCTCTTCGGCAGCGGTGTAATCAAGCTAAGAAACAGCGCTGTCCGATAACCAGCGTGTGACGCTAATTCTGCGAGACGTTGCAGTTCACGGCCTGATGTCTCGCACCATACTGAAAGCGTGCGCGCAGCCATCCGCCGTGAGGCCATATCGCACAATCTGATGATAAAGAGCCATGTGGTTAATTCTTCAAAACGCTCCTTGTTGAACCAGACCACCCCATCACTTTCGTGTACCTGCATATAACGGCTGCAGGCTGGGATCTTGAAAAGATCCTCGGACACGGTGTTTTTCTTGATCTTCCCATCATAAACATACGCCAGAAGCGCCTGAAGAAGTTGAGCTGGATCTTCCATCTCCGATACACCCTGCTCCGCTTCAACATCAACAGAATGTATGCAACGACGCAGAGTGAAATCAAGGCCAAAGCTCTCCAAGCGATCCGGTGAAACACCCCGCAAAAGCATCCATGAAACCAGCAATCTGATGCCGACACCGGAGTCGATGCGCCGCCGTATCGCAGCAAGAAAATCCTTCTCATCCTGGGAGGACGGTTTCAGCAACACTACTTCTGACAAAAAGGTGATTGCTTTGACCAGGGCAGGCGCTTTTCCGGAAGAAGCGGCACCAAGCTTGTTGAGCTGCTCACACAAAGCTGTATGGAAATGACTGCCAGCAGTATTTAAAACCAGCCCGGATGCTGCCAGGGCCGGCAACACATCGTCTGACTCTGCCGGCAACACCTCCAGAACCGCACGAAATGCGGCATTCAAGCCGGCAAAACGCACCTGGCGGCGTTCAGCCTCCAGATTCTCTACGCCCCGCCCGTTGATAGCCGCACAAAGATCACGCCAGGAGCCGTCGCTGTCATCATGGATAGTGCGAAAATCAATAAATATATGGAATTCGTATTCACCCAGTTCTGCGTAAATACCTTTTTCGCAAAGTTCCTGTCCACTACGTATAAATTCGAGGCCGCTGAACGCATCACGGAAGGCATAGTAGAGTCCATGATCGGAAGAAAAGCCCAGGCTTTCGGCAAGGGTTGTCGCGCGCAGTTCCGGTTCCCCGCTGCCGCTTTTGACTGCAATGGGGCATGTTTTCCTGATCCAGCCTTTTGTGGTGGCATAGCGATTGTGATAAAATACCACTGCCCGCTGATCACCCGCACGGTTTGAATAGGCAAAAACGTTTTCATCGACTCCGTTCTCTGACAGAAAGTCGTAAAGTACAAAGTTCTCCGAACCGGAAAAGAGGCCACGGCGATGCAACAGTGGAAAGATCCACATCCGGTGTCCCTGTAGCAATCCCTGGTCAACAGGCTCATCCCAGTAGGCGCGCTTGTATTCCATGCCGTATTTTTCACGCAGCCCTTCTAGCTGGCCATGACCGAACATGGGGAGTCCCGGCATGGTGACCATCATGACGCAGGCGCCAAAGTACTTGCCCTGAGTGCCGAATTGTTCCACAGCGGTCTTTTCATCCGGGTTGTTCATAAAGTTGACGAACCGTTTGAGCACTTCTGGGTTGAACTCCAGCACATTCTTTATGGTCTGGCGATACTTGGCGTTCTCCTCACGCTTCAGCATGTTCATGAAGGCGCTGTTATAAACCCGGTGCATGCCCAGTGTCCGGACGAAATATCCCTCCATAAGCCAGAAAGCCTCAGCCAGGAGAAGCGTATCAGGTGCCTCGGCTGCCACGCGATCCACCACCTCGCGCCAGAACTCCACCGGAAACAATGCGTCAAATTCCTCGCGGCTCATGCCGTGTTCAGCCCGGGAGGGAATACCGCCACCCAAGCCGCGAATGGGAAACCAAAGTCTCTGAAAATGCTTTTTCGCCAACGTCATGGCGGCATCGAAGCGTATTATGGGAAAGTTGTGGGCAACGTGCAGAATTGTCTGGATGACCGCCTCGCGCACTTCCGGAATCAGATAATTGAGCTGGGCGGTATCGTTCCAGGGAAAACTGGTGCCGTCATTACCGTGATAGATATAACGGGTGCGGCCAGTATGCCGCTCCACATAGCGGAACACAACCGCAGCATCGCTCCGGGTCCAATAACCGTCCTCAATCTGAATTACGGCATTTTCACTGGAAGAAAGGTTCTCGCCATTGAACTGATAGGAAGGGAAAGGAGGATAATCCGTCTGGATAAACCAGTCAGGGTGTTCATTTATCCAACGGGAGTGGATACCGGTGTGATTGGGGACCATATCGCTGGCCAAGCGGATACCACGCCTGAGAGCCCGTTCTCTCAAATTGGCCAGAGCATCCCATCCCCCCAGGTCGCTAGCAATTTCGTAGTCATAGAGTGAATAGGCAGACGCAATGGCATCGGAATTTCCGCACAGTTGCTTGATGCGCCGGGAAGCAGGAGAGCGTTCCCACACACCGATAAGCCATAAGGCTGTAAAGCCGCCATCGGCCAGGCGATCCAGTTCCGCGTCCGGCACCTGGTCGAGACAGGTAATGGGATGCCCATACTGGCGGCTAAGCTGGTCAAGCCACACATACACCATCTTGGCTATCATAACCACGTTGGACATCCAGTCCGCATCGCTGGAAAACCGCTCATACTCGGGATAATCATAACCGGCCAGCACCGAGCCGCCGCCGTGGAAAGAAAACCCATCCGGCCGCGCAGCACGGCCGAATTCCAGAACATGCGTTGGCCCCGGCTCGCCACCACCCCAACCCCGCTCACGTTCTTCTTCCACCAAGACGTCCAAGGCGCTCATCAGCGTTTCCTGCAAGTCCAGAGGGAGCAAAGTTCCCCACTGCTCACGGATATACGCCACCTGACCGGCCAAAGATTCCGGCGATGCCTTGATTGGCGCCAGAAGGATGTCAGGCAGTGCCATGTCGAACCCCGGCAGTGTCGGCCCATTGGACAGCGCTGATGTCATAGCCGCAACCAACCGGGGGTAATTCCCGCACGCGGTAATCAGAGGGGCATCATCCAGAATTTGCCGGAAACCGTCAACAGCCGGATTTTGTGAAGCAAGCTTCAGCAGGAGCAACTCTCGCAGCACCATTCGCTTATGCTCACCATGGGAATCGGCACTGCCGAGCCACGCATCAACCGTATAAGTTCCATCAAGCACACGCGAAGGCGGAAACAGTTCAACGAAACCGGTTCCGACCATGCGGACCATCTCACCACCCGGATCAATGCCGCCTCGCCGCAAAGCATCGGCAAGTATTCCACGAGTCTCCTGCTCGGCAACCACATCGATCAGATAACGAAATATTTTCTGTAACGAGGCAAATAGATTAAGCTGTCCGGCATTGACCGGAACTACCCCCTGAGGCCGTCGTCGATTCAGCCTTAGAGCCAGTTGTCGAAAAAAGATGATTTCGGGAATACTGCGTTCGGTGATCTGTCGCGAAAGCGCTCCCAAGTCATGGGAGCGCCAGTGGTGGGCAGAAATTTGGATTGCATGGGGAAAGTATGCTGAGGAGTCGCGTCGTTCTTTCATATCTTCAATCACCCACGATACGAATCGATACGTTAAAATAATTTATTTTTACACACACTCGCAACTAAGTAAAGAGCTTCGGAATTATTTTGCCTTATGCTTGCCGTTTGCCTTGGTTTTTTTGCTCGTCCCGCTTTTTTTGGCCGGACTTGCTTTACGTGAAGCACTGGACTTTGAGCGTTTCGAACTGCTCACGGATTTTTTTGACCTTTTGCCTCTGTGGGAATGGGAACTTTTGAGGCTTTTGCTGATTCCATGGGGCTCCGGGCTAAATTCATCGCGGACGTTGTTTAAGAGGACTGCAGCCTCCTCCATGTTGGGATCGGCTTTTTTGGCCGCTTCCAGTGTTTCCTTGGCTTCGCTTATCTTGCCGGTCTTCATATAGAGCCGCCCCAATGCATTGAGGGCGCGGGCATAGTCCGGTTTTAGCTCAATAGCCTTTTTATAACTGATAACGGCATTATCATAATCTTTCCTGAACTCGTGAATCAGCCCCAACTTGTAATGATTATTGGGATCGTCGGGATTGAGCTCCACCGCATTTTTAAGCAAATCGGTTATCTCGTCATACTGTTTATTTTTAACGTAGATTGAAACCAGTGCATTACGGGTATCCGCATCATCCTTCTGCCGGGCCAAGGCTTTTTTATAGTGTTCCACAGCCTTGTCATCCATTCCTTTCGCCTTGTACAGCACAGCCACCTCACGGTTGGCGTCCGGATTATCAGGAGAACTCTTCAGAACTGCGTTGTATGCATCGATAGCAAGACCGATTTCTTTGCTCTTTGCGAGAATACGAGCCAGTTTAAGCTGAATATCAGGGCTTTCCGGCTTAAGCTTGAGGAATTCGCCATACTGCTCTACCGCTTGTATATTGCTTCCCCGTGCGAGATAGAGATCAGCCAACCGTAAGCGGGCGTCCGCGTTATCCGGTTTGATCTTGATAGCCTGCTTGTAAGCCACCACAGCCTCATCCATATTGGCGTGTTTTTCGTGAAGAAGCCCCAGGCTGAGATAAACATCGCTATTGGTGCTGTTCCGGTACACAGCCTCCTTATAGGCGACAATGGCTTCCGTGTCTTTTCCGGCGGAGCGATAGAGATTCCCAAGTGCGCCATAAGCATCCGCCGCCTTGCCCGGAGAGTCCTTGATGGTTTCCCTTAGCGCGTCCACTTTCTTTTCCAGTTCCGACGCGTCGACAGGCTCAGCAGTTTGCGGTTTAACAGTGGGTGGCGCCGCCGGTTCCGCCACGGAAGTCATCGCCGATGCCGTCACTGCCGGCGCCGCTGCCTTACTCATCCCCTTGCCAGCAAGAAGATTTTCGTAATCAGCAAGTTTGGCATCGCCCTTTTTCCGGTAGATATCAGCCATCATCACGTGAATCTGACGATTCTGGGAATTGGCCATTTCCGCCTTTTTCAGCGCATTCAGTGACTTGTCCAGTTCATTACGCTTCAGGTAAATCGAGGCAATACCGATGTGGGCTTTTTCGTTGGTCGGATCTGCGCTTAATGCGAGTTCGTACTGTTCCAGCGCCTTGGCCGGTTGATCCATGGCCAGTTGAATCCCAGCCAAAGTGGTGAACACTTCCGGATCATGGGTCAAAACGTTTCCGGCTTCGGTCAGATGATGGATCGCCAGAGGGTAAACTTTCATATCCGCCAGAATGCGGCCCAGCGCTTTGTGATATTTCGCATTGGGCGAGGCTGCCAGGCCACGGGTCAATTCCACCGAAGCCTCGCTATTCCTGCCCAACTGAGCATAAAGTAGCCCCAGATTCCCGCTGGCTTTGGCGAACGAGCCATCTTGCCGAATGGCCTGGCGATACTCATTGATGGCTCCATCAACATTACCGACCCGCTCGAGCATCAAGGCATTGACATAATGCCCGGCAGCGCCGTCAGGGCAAAGCGCCAGGATTTTTGCCTCGGTCTGACGCAGCTGAACATCGTCGCTCGCCGTTTCAAGCGAATCCACCAGCGATTGTGCTTCTTTGCACGAATCACCGAAAACGCCCCAGCTAAAACCGCATAGCAGGAGTACGGAACATGATAATAAAAAGAATGAACGAAGTATTTGCATAGAGTTAGCATCCTTGACATAATCTATTACGGCCGGTGGAGTATACATACCATTCGGCAAAAATTCAATTATTTAGGCTAATCCTTTAATTTCATGAAATTTTGTGCCATAATGCTTCCCAATTTTCCGGATACGCACAACCCGGTTTGACCTCGCACATAAAATGGAGAACTCGGCATATGAATATGGAACTGAATCAACTCATTATGAACGCTAACGATCTGCCGACCATTCCGGTTGTTGCGACAAAAGTGCTGCATCTTATCGAAAACGAGACAACTACGTCCGAAGACCTTGCCAAAGTGGTATCATCCGATGCAGCGGTGGCGGCCAGAATACTGAAAATTTCCAACTCCTCTTTTTTCGGCTGCAAGCGTAAAATCCAAACATTGCCGCATGCCATCATGATGCTTGGCTATAACACTCTAAAAAGCCTTGTCCTGGCGGCATCAATCAAACAGGTCTCCAAAAGCTACGGCCTGACGGAAAAAATGTTGTGGGAACACTCGTTCGGTGCGGCAGTGGCGGCCCGCATCATCGCCAGCGCCACCCAGCAAATCAACAATGAAGAGGCTTTCCTGGGAGGACTTTTCCACGATATCGGCAAAACCATCATGAACAACGCCGACAGCAGGCAATTCCAACTCGTCATGCAAAAGTGTTACAATGAAAACATTTCGTTTCAGGAGGCCGAACAGGAGTTCTATCCCTACAGTCATGCCGATGTGGGGGGATTGGTGATTGAAAAATGGAATTTCCCGGAAATGCTGATGAAGGCTATTCTCGAACATCACCGGTTCAATTTTGATGAAGACGAGGATCCCTACCAGGTTTCCCTTACCTGTATCGTGGGGCTGGCAAACCTTTTCTGCCACAAGGCCGGTCTCGGTCAGCGCGAGCCGGAACATGGCCTTGTGTTGCACGAAACAATACCGGCCCGAATCCTAAACCTGGACGAAGAGCAAATTACCATTATGCTGGATACCTTCGAAACGGTTTATGCCCAGGACAAAAGCTTTTTCGATTGAAACTTTAATATCTGAAACTATATACTGTTTGCGTATAATACACCGCTGTAAGGACGTTTATGATTCGCACCATTCTTACCTATCCGAACCCCAACCTGAAAAAAAAATCCGCTCCGGTCACCATCATCACCGATTCCGTTCGCGAGCTTGCCCACGACATGGCGGAAACCATGTATGACGCCCCTGGTGTCGGCCTGGCAGCACCTCAAATCGGTGTCCACCATCGCATAATCGTTATTGATGTATCCGGCCGTGATGAGCCAAATGATCTGATAGTAGCAATCAACCCGGTTATCGCCCATGCCGAAGGCGAAACCTACGAAGAAGAGGGTTGTCTGTCAGTGCCCAACTATGCTGCCAACATCCGCCGCCACGCCAAAGTGGTTGTCAAGGGCCTTGACCTGGACGGCAACGAAAAAACCTGGCACGCGGAAGGGCTGCTGGCCATTGCTTTCCAGCATGAAATCGACCACCTGGACGGTATCCTTTTCGTTGATCATCTCTCCCCTCTCAAGCGCGATCTGTTCCAGCGCAAAGCCCGCAAGGCAGCCGAGGCGGCAGCCACGGGGGCGAAATGACCGGCCAGCGCATAATCTTTATGGGAACCCCTGATTTCGCCTGTCCCACACTGCAAATCCTGATCGACCGTGGCGAAAACATCCTGGCGGTTGTCACCCAACCTGACCGTCCCAAGGGGCGCGGCCAGAAAATGGCGCCGCCGCCGGTCAAGGAACTGGCGCTCCGTTACGATATTCCGGTTTTTCAACCGCTCAAGGTTCGCGATCCCGCCTTTGTGGAAACCATCCGCGGCCTTGCTCCCGACGTGATCGTAGTCGTAGCCTTTGGCCAGCTTCTCCCCAAGGCGCTGCTGGATATTCCACCCCAGGGATGCATCAATGTTCACTCTTCGCTGTTGCCCCGCTATCGTGGAGCAGCGCCGCTCAACTGGTGCATCATCAATGGCGAATCCGAAACCGGCGTTACCACCATGCTGATGGATCCGGGATTGGATACCGGTCCCATCCTGCTGAAACGCTCCACCCCTATCGATGAAAACGAGGATATTGCTTCGCTGCATGATCGCATGGCTGTCATGGGAGCGGAATTACTGGCCGAAACATTGGACGGACGTCTGGCAGGACGGATAAAACCGGAAGCGCAGGACGACAGCAAAACCTGCTATGCGCCTCTGCTCAAGAAAGAGGACGGCCTGATTGATTGGCAACGCTCTGCCCGTGAAATCCATAACCAGGTGCGCGGCATGGCTGTCTGGCCCGGAGCATACACTTATCTTGACGGGCAAACCCTCAAGGTATACCGGACTCAAGTCGAAGAAGGAAGCGGCGCACCGGGAACAGTGTTGCGTTCATCGCGTGGGACATTGGAAGTTGCCTGCCATACCGGCAGCCTGTATATCAAGGAATTGCAACTGGCAGGAAAAAAACGCCTGGACAGCGCCAGTTTTCTGGCCGGCTGCCCGGTCGCAACGGGTGTCGTCCTCGGCGGCATGCCAGATGAGAGGCAGACACCGTGATACAAAACAACGACGTACACGAACCGCCGCGCAAACGGCTGTTCATCTCATTAATGGGGCTCACCTGCCTGATACTGGTGGCATTGATCTTTCTGGCATGGTGGGTGCCCAACCGGGGCTTGGCCAACATTCACCCCGACCTGCCCAATATCGTCGGCATCGCCATGGCTGCCATCTCCGGCCTGGCTATCCTGGGGACCGGCCTGCTGGTACTCACAACGGCCCTGAGCAAGGATATTTTTTTCACCCGGTACCTGCGGCTGATCGTCATCAAATTCCTGCTGCCGATGATCGAACTGGTGGGGCGGCTGCTGGGCATAAACAAAGACGGCATCCGTCAATCCTTTATCGCCATGAACAACAGCCTGGTGCTGTCCCAATGCCAGTCAATAAGCCCGGAACGCATCCTGGTGCTGCTGCCGCACTGCATACAGTTATTCGACTGCGAGATCAAGGTCACCGGCGACATTCACAAATGCATTCAATGCGGACGGTGTGATATCAAGGGCTTGGTGGATATCGGCCGCAAATACCACATTGATATATCCGTAGCCACCGGTGGTACGTTGGCCCGCAAGGTCATTGTGGAAAAACGCCCCAAGCTGGTAGTGGCCGTGGCGTGTGAGCGCGACCTCACTTCGGGCATCAAGGATTGTTACCCCTTGCCGGTAATCGGTATTCTGAACGACCGTCCTTTCGGCCCCTGTTTCAATACCACCGTGGATGTAACCAAGATCGACGAAGCCCTCGGCCGAATCATACCGCACACCAATTCCCCAGAATAAAATCAACGAATAGAACCTGAAAGGGCAGGCATTACGCCCGCCCTTTCAGGTCTCCTCTTATCTGACTTCGGCTATTGCCCCGCTCTTTCTCCCAGCACCCGATCATAACAATCCCGAATCTTGCCGGAGATTTCCTCGTAATCACTGATCAGCACCGCACCGGGATTCTTCAGAGCCGGATCATATCCAAGGCGGCGGGCCAGTTTGTTCATGTAGCTTCTGGAACCGCTCAAGTCGTTGACCGAATGGTCATGAATAATACGCAGCCGGTTTTCGAGCTTGCGCAAAAACCGGTAGCCCGAGACCAGCGTTTCGGCAAACGCTTCCGGCACCAGTCCTAAAGTTCCCATCTGGGTAAGAGCTTCAATGGTGCTGGTAGTGCGCAGTTCAGGGTAACGGAAACCATGGCGCAGTTGCAGATATTGGGCAATGAATTCCACATCGACCATGCCGCCTCGACCGGTCTTGATGTTGTAACTGCCAACGGTTTCCCTGGCCAGTTCATGCTCCATGCGCATGCGCAGTCGGTGAATCTCGGCGCGCCCTTCCTCGCCAAGTGTGGAACCATACACCGTCTTCTCCATAACTTCGTGCAGATGATCGGCCAGTGACGCATCCCCCAGTACCACGCGAGCTTTCGTCAAGGCTTGTCGCTCCCAAACCTGGGCCTCTCTGTTGTGATAATCGAGAAATGAATCAAGGGAAGTCACCAGCGGTCCGGCATTGCCCGAGGGCCGCAGGCGGGTATCGATCTTGTAGACATACCCCTCGCGGGTTTGCAAGCTCAGGATCGAGATCATCTTCTGAGCCAGCTTGGCAAAGTATTCGTGGTTTGAAATCTGTTTTTCCCCGCTGGTGACGCCCTGGTGGTCATAGACGAAGATAATATCCAGATCGGAATGGTAATTGAGCTCCCCTCCCCCCAGCTTACCCATGCCAATCACTGCCAGACTGGCCTCGGCCTTGCCCACGCCGCAATTATAGAGGGGCTGTCCAAAGCGCCGCAACTCGCGCACTGCCATGTCGTAAGCAGCCGCCAGACAGGCCTCTCCCAAAAGAGAGAGTTGCCTGGTTGTCACGGTTTGCCTTACCCTGCCGTGAATGTCGTTCAAACCAATGCGCAGCACTTCCTCGTCGTGGTAGCGCCGCAGCACCTCCAACTCCTCCTCGAAATCGTCACTCTGTTCCAGTTGCTTGAACAGTTCTTTCTCCATGTCCGTCTTTGATTTCTCGATGGATGTGTGGGAGCGGACAACCATGCTTTCCAATATTTCCGGATGATTGATCAGAATTTTGGAAAGAAATTCCGACATACCGAACAGGGAAACCAACACCTTCAGCGTCTCGCGTTTCTCAGCCAGCAAAGCGTAATAACTGGAGCGGGAACCGATGATGGATAAAAACCGTTCCAAATTGGCCAGCGCCATGTCCGGGTCAGGTGACTCAAGCAGTTCTTGCAGCAGAAGTGGCGATATTTTCTCCAGGAGCCTGCGGCTTCGCTCGGTCAGGTTGCCCCTGACCGGACCGTTACGCAATGAGAGCAGATTGTCGTAGGCACGTTCCACATTCTCGAAGCGCCGTTCCGCCAGCATGTCTTTCACCATGTCGGCATCGGCCTTGACATCGAGCAGAAACAGCACCTCCGGAGTCACGTCCTGTCGTAGTTTGTCATCGCGAGAATGGAACAAATTACCGTAAATGACCGACACATTGCCGCGATGTTCTTCAAGCGTCTCGCGAAAATGCTTCAACCCATTGTTGCGCACAAAACCGGACCGCCGCGCAAGGGCCAGCAATTCAGGCTGTTTGGCTGGCAGATTATGGGTCTGGCGTTCCTGTACCACCTGAATGCGATGTTCAACCGTACGAAGGAACCGGTACGCCTCAAAAAGCTTCCGGTGGTCCTCTTCGCTGATCAAGCGTGCGTCCCGCAATTTGGTCAACGCCTTGAGCGAATTCCGCTCTCGCAACAGGGGATTCTTACCGGCATAAACCAATTGGAGCGCCTGGATAAAAAACTCGATCTCGCGAATACCGCCGCGCCCCAGTTTGAGATTAATCTCACCCTCCATGGAGCGGGCCAAGGAAGCATCGATTTTCTGCTTCATGTTCTTCATGTCCTCGATCAGGTTGTAATCGAGGTATTTGCGATACACAAATGGCTGCAACATCTGCAGGAGTTGTTCTCCTAATTCCAGCGAACCAGCCACCGGCCGCGCCTTAATCATGGCTGTGCGCTCCCAGGACTGCCCCCACGACTCATAATAAATCTCGGCGGAGCGGAGCGATGCCGCCATATCGCCCGATTTCCCCTCCGGCCGCAACCCCACGTCAACCCGGAAAACAAAACCATCCTCAGTCACCTGGGAAAGCGCCTTGCTAATCATCTCGCCCAGTTTGGAAAAGAAGGTGTGCAGCGAAACATTTCCACGAATATGACCGGAGCCGCTACTGACACCACTGGTCATACCCCGATCCGACTCGTAGAAATAGATGATATCGATGTCGGACGAGAAGTTCAGCTCCCCTCCCCCCAGCTTACCCATGCCGATCACCGTCATTGCCGCTTCGCGCGGGCCTTGGCCCGTTTCCATCAGCGGCACGCCATATTCAGCGACAAGACAGCACCGGCAAACCTCGTACGCCACCTGCAACGTTGCGCACGCCAGGTTGGAAAGTTCGGCGGTAACTTCTTCCAGGGCAGCCAGGCCACATAAATCCCGAATGGCAATCCGCACAATCTCCGCCCGTTTGAAATGACGCAACACTTTCAATAATCCGGCAAAGTCGGTGTCAGCAGGCATTTGCGAACGCAGAGCAGCCAGCATGCTGTCGGCATCGCGGGAGACATACATGCCGTTTTCGAGAAAGAGATGCCGGAACATGGAAGGCGTCCGGTAGATCAGGTTAACCAGGAAGGGGGAAGAGCCGCATAGCAACACAAAGCGAAAAAGAGACTTGCGTTGGCAGGCAATGGCGGACAGTTCATCGGAGGGGAGAACACTCACCAACCGTTCAAAGGCGTTCAGAGCCATATCAGGCATTGGGGTCCTGAGCGAGTTAACCACAATGCGATGCAGGACTTCCACGGAAAAGCAAGGCTGGATGAGAATAATATTGGCGGCGGAACGGGCAGCGTAGCTGAAACCGTGCTGTTTCAAAAAACCGGCCAGTTGATGCTCGCGCTCTGAAGCATCACTGTGGGAAATGATCCGGCTGAAATCGCACAGAAAGCGCTCCACACGCATGTTAGCTACCCACTATCTTGCGAAGGCCGAAACGATAGTCGCCGCTGACGATACCGTTTTCAGTAATAATGGCGCTAATGTAGCGAGCCGGGGTAACATCGAAAGCCGGATTGCGCACCTTGATCCCTTGGGGTGCAATAGGGTGCCCCTTTATGTGCGTCACTTCCGTGCCGGAACGCTCTTCGATGGGAATTTTCCCGCCGTCGCTGAGGCTCAGGTCCAGCGTGGATATGGGAGCAGCCACATAAAAGGGGATATTGTTCTCTTTTGCCAGCACAGCCACCGAATAGGTGCCGATCTTGTTGGCGGTGTCGCCGTTGGCGGCAATACGGTCAGCCCCGACCACACAGCAGGTGATCTCGCCCCGGCTCATGAAAAAACCGGCCATGTTATCGGAAATCAGAGTTGTGGGAATCCCCTCCTTGAGCAACTCCCAGGCGGTCAAACGGGAGCCTTGTAACCAGGGACGGGTTTCGTCGGCAAACACCTGGATATTCTTGCCAGCCTCATGCGCAGCACGGATCACTCCCAGAGCAGTGCCGTAACCGGCCGTTGCCAGTCCACCGGCGTTGCAATGAGTCAGAACAGTGGCGGACTCGGGAATGAGCGTTGCCCCCCACTTGCCGATATTGCGGCAAATAGTAAGATCCTCTTCCTCGATCAGGATAGCCTCGTTTTTGAGAAGCTCACGGATCCGGTCCAAGGGCATGTCACGCCCCGCCTCTGCCACCCGCTTCATACGTTCGATGGCCCAGAACAGGTTGACTGCGGTGGGACGGGTGCGAGCCATGATGTCGCAGACATTCTCCAACTGGCGAAAAAAGGATTCATGTGCATCGGCAATAATGTCGCGAGCACCAAGTGCAATGCCCATAGCCGCGGCAACCCCGATGGCCGGTGCTCCCCGGACAACCATCCCGCTGATTGCCTCGGCCACCTCCCTGAAATCGGAATAGGTGTTGTATACTTCTTCTTCCGGCAGGCGGGTTTGGTCGATCATGACGACGCGGTCATCGCGCCACTCGATAGTGCGAAAAGGCATGCTATAACTCCTGAGTGAAAAACGTCTCCCCTGCTTCCAGAGGAAAGAACAGTTATTTGTTTTTTATTTTTATTTGTTTTTTATTTGTATCACGGAGCTACGAATTCAGGCAATGACAAAGGCACCGGATTCGCTGTGCCTTTTTTCACGCGCTGTGCTATGGTACGAATAATTGTATGGAAACGCACTTCACGACGGATAGCCGCGCCCTGATGCGCCACGAGATTACCCAGGCCAGGGGCAATGAGGTATTCTTCATCGGCCACACCAACCTGGATGGCATCGTCTACGAGGTGGAAGCCATCGCCCGCGGCTCGAAACACGCCGTACCCGCCATTCTGTCCCGCGCCTCGGGCAGCGACATGATTATCCACAATCACCCCGGCGGTGACCTGACTCCTTCGGCGGCAGACATGGAGATTGCGTCGGTGGCCGGCAATCAGGGTATCGGCTTTGCCATTGTGGACAACAACTGCACCCGTTGTTACATCGTGGTGGCCCCCTTCCAGGAACAGAAGGGCGAATTGCTCTCCCTGGAAGAAATCAGCCGCGTTTTCGGCACTGGGGGCCTGCTGGCCACCAGCCTGAAGGGATATGAACAGCGCGACGAACAATTGCGCATGGCCCTGGCCATATCCGAAGCCTTTAACCGCGACCGGGTGGTGCTGGTGGAAGCCGGCACCGGCACCGGAAAATCCCTGGCCTACCTGGTCCCCTCCATCCTCTGGGCAGTACGAAATAACGAGCGGGTAGTCATTTCCACCAACACCATCAACCTGCAGGAACAACTTATCCGCAAGGATCTTCCCTTTCTGTCCCGTCATTGCGGCGTGGACTTCAAGGCTGCCTTGATCAAGGGACGCGGCAATTATGCCTGCCTGCGCAAGCTGGAAAACGCCGAAGCCGAACCGAACCTGTTTCCCGATGAGTCCTCTGCAGAACTGACCGCCATTATCGAATGGAGCAAAAGCGCCAAGGACGGCTGCCGCAGCGACCTGACCTTCATTCCCCATGCAGGCGTCTGGGAGGAAATCTGCTGCGAGGCCGACCAATGCGGCCGCTCGCGCTGCAAGCACTTTAACCACTGTTTCTTTTACCGGGCGCGCCGCGAAGCCTCGGCCGCCAGAATCCTGGTGGTCAACCATGCTCTGCTGCTGTCGGATATCGTCCTGAAGAGAGAAAACGACGGTTACGACGCCACCGCCATCCTGCCGCCTTTTACCCGGCTGATCTTCGACGAAGGGCATCATCTGGAAGACGTAGCCACCAGCCACCTGTCGCTGATCATCTCGCGCAGCGCCATCCTCAAACAACTTCACCGTCTGGTCCCGCACAAGGCCAACCGCTCCGGCCTGCTGAACATCCTCTCCAACCGTCTGGCCCGCGATCTTCCCGATTCCATGGAAGCACTCTACACCGAACTGTCCGGGCTGCTTGAAATGAGCCTGCTCCCCAAAACCCTGGACGTAGCCCACCTGACCGAGCAAACCATGGACTGGCTGGCTCTCAGTGTCAGCCAGGAATCCGGCGGCGACGGCCGGGAGCGCAAACTGCGCATCACCCCGGAGATTGAGCGCCGATCATTCTGGCAAGAAGTTCGCCAACGGACACAGGCACTGGCCGACGCAATCGGAGACTACACGTCAGCCTTGAGAACCTTTGTCCGCCGCTGCGGAGACTTGCCGGAGCAGCTCAAGGAAAAACTGGCCAATCAAGTGCTGGATACCGCAGGTATCGAGGGACGGCTGCAAACCATGGTAGATGGCTTGTTGTTCATGATCACCGACGCCGAAGGCTATTGCCGCTGGATCGAGACATCCACAGGGCATCGCGGGGTTCAGGCCCGGCTCTGCGCTGCGCCGCTGGATATTTCAGGCCGGGTCAAAGAAAGTATTCTCGACCGCAACAAAACCATCATCGTCACGTCGGCAACCCTGACCGTAGGCGGAGAGTTCGGTTATCTCAAAAAACGGACTGGGTTCAACCTGTTGGAAAAGGTGCGTCTGGATGAATTGCGTCTGGCATCCCCCTTTGACTATGCCTCCCAGGTCTTCGCAGCCGTGCCGGACAATATGCCCGAACCGACAGCGCCCGGCTTTCGCGAAGCGCTGCAAACCTGCATTCTGCAGGCCGTAACCATTTCCCGCGGGGGCGCCTTTATCCTGTTCACGTCCTATGATCTGCTCAACAAGGTCTATTCCGCCCTCTCTCCGCAACTGGCCGGAATGGGGCTGACAGCGCTCAAGCAGGGTGAAACCGGACGCCACGCTCTGCTGGCGCGTTTCCGCAAGGAACACCATGCCGTGCTGTTCGGTACCGATTCCTTCTGGGAAGGAGTGGATGTGAAAGGCGAAGCGCTCAGGCTGGTGATCATCACCCGGCTGCCGTTTCAGGTGCCGACCGAGCCGGTGCAGCAGGCCCGTTCCGAGCAGATCGACGCCAGCGGCGGCAATTCTTTCCGTGAATTTTCCATCCCCCAGGCAGTCATCAAATTCCGCCAGGGTTTCGGCCGCCTGATCCGCAGCCGGGACGACCGGGGAGCGGTACTGATCCTAGATCGGCGCATCACCACCAAGGGATATGGTAAAATGTTTTTACGTTCATTGCCCGACACCCCGCTGATAACTGGTACTTCAGATGAGGTATTCAACAGGATGGAGGCGTTTTTCTCCGCTGCCAATGAAGCAAGTGAGGGGGATTCTGCGGCGTGAAACTGCTGAAAAGAATCTTCAGCCCTATAAAAACAATGATTGCCATCCAAGTGGTCTGGATCACCCTGGTTGTTTTCTGGATCTACTGGTTCGTGGGCAAAAATCGCGAATTCCAGGAACTGGCGGAAAAATACCGCCCCGAGCTACTGGGCAAGGGCTTCAACTGGGTGGTCATGGCCGAAGGTTTGGCCATGCTGGCGGTCATCCTGGCCGGCGTGTATGTCATCTTTCACTACTGGAACCGCCAATCGCGTCTCTACGCCAAACAACGCACCTTTATCTCCCAGGTGACCCACGAGCTGAAATCACCGCTAGCCTCCATCCAACTCCACCTGGAAACAATCCGGCTGCGCCGCCCCCCCCAGGAAAAACTGGACACCTTTGTGGATACCATGCTGTCGGACACCGAGCGGTTGCACTACCTGATCAACAATCTGCTCATGGCCGCGCGCCTGGAGCAGCGCCGCAAACCGGCCGAGCGCAGGCTGACGAACATTTCCGCGCTGCTGGCTGAATATGTGGAACGCGAACGTACCAAACTGCCCCAAGGCGGTTGTATTGCACTGGAAGCCGAGAACGACGTAAAACTGCTGGTGGACCCAGAGGAAATTGAAATCGTCCTGCGTAACCTGTTCGAAAACGCGGTACTCTATTCCCCTGAAAACCCGGACATCACGGTTCGCCTGTTCCGCGCGGGCCCTTCTGTCCGGCTCAGCATCCAGGACAAAGGGCGGGGACTGGAGAAATCGGAGCTGAAAAAAGTTTTCGGGATGTTCTACCGTGTTCAGCAAGCTGGGGAAAACGTGCGGGGAACCGGCTTGGGGTTGTATATCGTGGAAACCATCGTACGGGGATACGGCGGCACGGTTATGGTGGAAAGCAACGGCATCGGCCAAGGCTGCACCTTCACCATTACCCTGTCGAAACCACAGACAAAAGGTAAATAAGGACGTATGGTTACGGAAAAACCACATATCATGCTCGTCGAAGACGAAATACACCTGGCGCGCGGCATCTGCTTCAACCTGGAAGAGGAAGGGTATCGCATCAGCCATTTCGAAACAGGTGAAAAAGCGCTAACGGCCCTGGAGTTCGAACATTTCGACTTGATCATTCTGGATGTAATGCTGCCCGGCATGGATGGTTTCGAAGCCTGCCAGGCTGTGCGCAAGTTGGACGCGCGTGTGCCGATCCTGATGCTGACTGCGCGTTCCGAAGACAGCGACCGGGTTCACGGCCTGGAAAACGGCGCTGACGATTACCTGACCAAGCCTTTCAACCTTGCGGAGTTCCTGCTGCGGGTCAGAGGAATGCTGCGCCGTTCATCCTGGTACCGGCCCGACCCGGTTGAAGAAGGATATCGTTTCGGCGTGAACGAGGTTTTCCTACTCTCCTACCGCGCCCGCACCGCCCAAGGCGAAATCGACCTGACCGAGATGGAAGTACGGGTACTGTCGCTCTTTTTCCAGAAAGAGGGACAGGCCATTCCGCGCGGCGAACTACTCCAGACCGTCTGGGGATACACCACCGACACCGAAACAAGAACCCTGGACAACTTCATCGTCCGCCTGCGCCGCTACTTCGAACCCGACTCAGGCAAGCCGGTTCATTTTCAGACGGTGCGCGGCGTGGGGTATCGGTTTAGCCGGAAGGGGTAGCATGAAGCACCTCATCCTCGGCACTGCCGGGCACATTGATCACGGCAAGACCGCCCTGGTCAAGGCGCTGACCGGCATCGACACCGACCGGCTCAAGGAGGAGAAAGCTCGCGGCATCACCATCGAACTGGGCTTTGCACATCTGGAATTGCCAGGGAATATTTGCTTCGGCATCGTGGATGTACCGGGACATGAGAAGTTCGTACGCACCATGGTGGCAGGCGTTGGCGGCATGGATCTGGTCATGCTGGTAATCGCCGCCGATGAGGGGATCATGCCTCAGACCCGCGAACACCTGGACATCTTGCAGTTGTTGGGGGTAACAACCGGTCTGGTAGTCCTGACCAAAGCCGATTTGGTGGAAGCGGAATGGTTGGGGCTTGTAACCGCAGAAGTCAGTGAATTCACGACCGGAACGTTTCTGGAGGATGCCCCGATTGTCGCGGTATCGTCCCGCAGCGGCGAAGGGCTGGAAAAGCTCAAAATCGAACTTGGACGGCTGGCGAACAAGGTATCGCAAAAACACCATGAGGGGTATTTCCGGCTGCCGGTGGATCGGGTCTTTACCATGCCAGGCTTTGGTACCGTCGTAACCGGTACCCTCTTGTCCGGTGAGCTCCAGGTTGGAGACGTACTGGAACTGCTCCCCTCGGGCCATAAAGTCAAGGCACGCGGCATCCAGGCCCATGGCGCAACGCTGGAGCAGGGCTCGGCAGGTCAGCGCCTGGCGGTGAACCTGCAGGGAGTCGGCCTGGATCAAGTGCGGCGGGGCGATGTGCTGGTTCCCCGAGGTATATTCCGGACTATGCGGACGGTTGATGTGCGTTTGGACTACCTGGCCTCGGCATCCCGCAGCCTGAAACACCGCGCTACGGTGCGTTTTCATGCCGCCACCAGTGAAAACTCCGCCCAGGTGATCCTACTGGACCGCGATGTCCTCAAACCGGGCGAAAGCGCGTTTGCCCAACTCCGCCTCAAAGAACCGCTTCTGCTGCTTTCCGGCGACCGCTACCTCCTGCGGCTTTCCTCCCCTGCCACCACGATTGGGGGCGGCACCATCCTGGACCCGTTCCCTCCGCGCAGGCGGCGACGCAACAACGAAGCACTGCAATTGCTGGAAAGCTTGAATCGCGACGAACTTCACCGAACCATCCCTCTGCTCATATCCCAAAGCCTGCTCTCCGGAATCAATTTCGATGACGTCACGCTCCGCTGCGGGGCTTCGCGCAAGAATGTGGAGACAGTTCTGGCCACCCTGCTCTCCTCGGGTGAAATACTTCAAATGACCCGTGAGCCCCGCATCTTCCTGTCGCACGCTGCGTTTGAGGAACTGAAACAAGGAATACAGAAGGAACTGGAATCTTATCTGGCCGCCAATCCGCTCAGGGAAGGGATCGGCAAGGAAGAACTTAAGACACGTCTGCCTAAACGCAGCGACCAACGCTTCTTCACGCCGTTGCTGACAGCGCTGGAACGCGAAGGAGCGGTACTAATTAATCGCGACATCGTCAAACCGGCTAACCGGATTGAACGCGGCAGCTCTCCCGCATCGGATAACAACGGCAAGATTCTGGCGCTCTTGACGGCAGCAGGTAGCGAACCGCCCACAAGCAAGGAGCTTTTGGAGCGCTGCACATGCAACGAAAAGAGTTTACGTGACACTCTGGATCTGCTGGTTAGAAACGGCAGTATCGTGCGTGTCTCCCATGATCTGCACTATGCTGCTGTCGCGCTGGATATGCTGCGGGAAAAGCTGGTGGCCTGGCTGCGGGAGAAAGGCGAGATATCCCCTGCCGAATACCGTGAGCTGACCGGCCTGTCGCGAAAATTCCTGATTCCGCTGCTGGCACACTTTGATAGTGAAAAGCTGACCATGCGAGTGGGAGAAAAACGGATGTTGCGAAAACGGTAAGTAGCCAAGCGCGCTTTTAATGAATATAATAGCAAAGCGCAGAATGGTTATTTTGCGCAAGCATATTATCCGGAAGGAGTTCGTGAGGATTGACAAAGTGGAGATGTTTTCATGGTTAGAGTGAACGTAGACGGAAGGGTGGTGGAAGTTCCGGAAGGATCTGCCATCATTGATGCAACCAGAAAAGCAGGAGCTGTGGTCCCCACCCTCTGTTACTTCGAACAACAGAAAGAAATGACCGGACTGAATTCTTCTTGCCGTGTCTGCGTTGTGGAAGTGGCAGGCAGAAAAAACCTGGCGACCGCGTGCTCCACACCGGTAACAGACGGCATGGAAGTACTGACAAGCACCAAGCGGGTTATGGACGCCAGAAAAGTCATGATCGAGCTACTGCTTTCGGACCATGAACAGGATTGCCTGACCTGTACCAAAGCGGGAAACTGCAAACTCCAGGATCTCTGTTTCGAATATGACATAAAAGAGTCGCGTTATGGCGGGATGAAGACTCAATTACCAATTGATGACTCAAACGAGTTTTACATCAGAAACATGGGCAAATGTGTCAAGTGCCGGCGCTGTGTCGATACCTGCACTGCTTACCAGTGTACCGAAGCGATCGACTTTGCCGGCAGGGGATTCGGAGTGCGGGTTGCGGCCCCCTTTGATGAAGAGATCAGGAATTCCACCTGCGTTTCCTGCGGCAACTGTGTCTCGGCCTGCCCCGTGGGAGCACTGCAAGCCAAATCCAGAGTAAAATTCCGGACTTGGGAAGTGACCAAAACCACAACCACCTGCTCCTACTGCGGGGTTGGCTGCGAGATGAAACTTCTGGTCAAAGACAACAGGGTCGTCGGAGTCGAGCCATCCAACGGTGCAGCCAATACCGGCCTGCTCTGCGTCAAAGGAAGATTCAGTTACAACTTCATCAATCACCCCGACAGGTTGAAGACACCGTTGATCAGAAAGAACGGCACGCTTGTGGAGGCTGGCTGGGATGAGGCCTACGACCTGATTGCCGAAAAATTCAGGTCAATACAAGCAACCAGCGGTCCCGATGCCTTTGCTGGCCTTGCTTCGGCACGTGTGACCAATGAAGAAAACTATCTCTTTCAGAAGATGGTGCGGGCCGTTTTCGGCACGAACCAGGTTGATCACTGCGCCCGGCTCTGCCATGCGTCCACGGTCGCGGGCCTGGCAACAACGCTGGGAAGCGGTGCAATGACCAACAGCATCGACGAAGTAGTGCAGAGCGACGTCATCTTCGTAACCGGTTCCAACACGACCGAAACCCATCCGGTAATCGGGGCCAAGATACTGCAGGCCAGACGGAACGGAGCGAAATTAATCGTGGCAGAGCCGCGAAAGATCGGTCTGGCCAACTCTGCGGACGTTTTTCTGCAGATTACCCCTGGTACGAATGTGGCTCTCTTTAACGGCATGATGAACGTGATTCTGGAAGAAGGTCTTCAAGATAATGATTTTATTGCCCGAAGGACCGAAGGGTATGCCGACCTGCGGGAAGCGATGGCAAAATACCCTGCGGACAAAGCTGCGGAGATTTGCGGCATCGACGTGGAAGAGCTAAAAAAGGCGGCACGACTGTATGCACAAGCAGACAAGGCCGCGATCTTCTATTCCATGGGTGTGACCCAGCACAGTACCGGGACCGATGGCGTCATGGCCATATCAAACCTTGCCCTGCTCTGTGGAAATCTCGGTAAAGAATCGGCCGGAGTCAATCCGCTACGCGGCCAGAATAATGTTCAGGGCGCCTGCGATATGGGCTGCCTTCCTGGAGATTTGCCCGGTTACCAGAAGGTGGCGCATCCGGAAGTGATCGGGAAATTCGAAAAAGCATGGGGAGTGAAACTGTCAGAAAAGCCCGGTCTGACGGTAACGGAAATCATTGACAAGGCAGGCAAGGGAGAGATCAAATTTCTTTATATCATGGGCGAAAACCCGATGATCTCCGATCCTGACCTTACCCATGTGGAAGAAGCCCTGAAAAACACTGGGTTCCTGGTTGTACAGGACATTTTCCTGACCGAAACGGCGCAATTGGCGGATGTGGTTCTTCCGGCCGCTTCCTTTGCCGAAAAGGACGGTACCTTCACCAATACCGAAAGAAGGGTGCAGCGGGTCAGAAAGGCTGTTTCATCGCCGGGAGAGGCAAAAGCGGACTGGGTGATCCTGATGGAGTTGATGAACAGGCTGGGCTATGCCAAAACCTACCGGAACGCTGCCTCCATCATGGAGGAGATTGCGGAAGTCACCCCTCTTTACGGCGGCATCAGCTTTGACAGGCTTGAAAAAGAAACCCTGCAGTGGCCCTGTCCGGACACCAGTCACCCCGGCACCAGGTATCTGCATCAGGACGCCTTTGCCAGAGGAAAAGGATTGTTCAAACCGGCAGAATACCGGACCAGTGCGGAACTGCCCGATAGCAACTACCCCTATCTACTCACAACCGGCCGCATCCTGTACCATTATCATACAAACACCATGACCGGCAGGGAGAAGGGCCTGATGAACCTGCACCCCTGTTCGTTTATCGAGATAAGCCCGAAAACGGCCAGATCTCTTGCCATCAAAGATGGAGAAAAGGTCATCGTAACCTCTAGAAGGGGCAAGGTCACCTCAACAGCCAGGGTAACCGGAAAAATCAAGGACAATGTGGTGTTCATGCCGTTTCACTTCGCAGACGGCGCAGCCAACTTATTGACGAACAATGCCCTTGACCCCATAGCCAAGATTCCGGAACTCAAGGTATGTGCTGTGAATATTCAACGAGCGAACAGCAGCAGTATTCTGAGAGCAGAGCAGTGAAAAAAGCAGCATCCAAAGACGGCATCATCTCCGGAGTCTCTGCCGTGATCCTTGCGGGCGGCAACTCAACCCGGATGAAGAGTAACAAAGCGCTTCTCCCGTACCGCGGCGAACGGCTTATCGAAAGAATACTCCGCCAGCTTTCCGAGATGTTTTCGGAGGTTATCCTTGTCACGAACACCCCTGAGACGTACCGCTTTCTCCCCTGTCCCATGGTACCGGACTTGTACCCCGGCATGGGGCCTCTGGCAGGCATTCATGCAGGGCTCACCCACAGTACATCGCCGTGCATTTTCGCGGTTGCCTGTGACATGCCTGATTTGAACAAGCAACTTATCCGTCACTTGATAGCCAAGGCCGCAGACATTGATGTGGTTGTTCCCGAAAGCGAGGGGGGGCTCGAACCTCTCCATGCCATCTACGCGAAAAGCTGCCTTCCGGCAATGAACGAAACTCTGGCCTCGGGGAAAAGGAGGATTGTCGACTGTTTCGGGAAACTGAGGATAGATGTTGTCAGCAGAAAGGAAATTGCCGGAATTGACCCGTCTTTTCTTTCCTTTCGCAACATCAATACTCCCGAAGACTACTTCACTATCAGGCAGGAAGTTCAGGACATTAATTGTGAAAAACCGGCCATCCGGGCAGGAGAAAAGGGAGGCTGCTGAAGCCCGCCTACACTACCGGCAAATAGATACTGAATCTCGTTCCCTTGAGCGGTTCGCTCCGGACCTCAATAATTCCCTGATGCAGTTTGACAATTTCATGGACCACTGCAAGCCCGAGCCCGGTCCCTTTTCCCATGTCTTTTGTGGTAAAGAATGGTTCAAAGATCCGCTCTTTAGTTGCCGCGTCCATTCCCTGACCAGTATCGTCAACGGTGAGAAGGGCATAGGCCACGTTTGGTTCCAACGTGCAATTGCCACCACCGGTTGTCAGTGATGTTCCTATCGTAACAATCCCCTTGCCGTTGATTGCATCCCTGGCATTTGTCACAAGATTCATGAGAACTTGCTCGATCTGCCCCGGATCGGCACATATGGTCAAATCCTCGGCCCAAAGAGCTGTTTCCAGCTCAATTCCTTCAGGGAGCAGCCTTCTTAGGAGATTAACGGCATCTCTGACGATTTCATTGAGCTTGGCCGGTTGGGGTATGATCGCTTTTCGCTTTCGACTGAACGCGCAGATGCCACCCGTAAGATTGCTGGCGCGATCAGAAGCCCTGAGAATTTGTTCCACATACTTTCGCGAGGGTTCCTCCTCTGGAAGTTTCGCCATCAACAGATGACCGTATCCGACAATCGCCGTTAAAAAGTTGTTGAGATCGTGGGCAACACCTCCCGCCATCCGACCGACAACCTCCATCTTCTGGGCGTGCAGCAATTGGGACTCCAGTTGTTTGTGCGCGGTAAGATCATTGAATATCATGAGGCGGATATCCGCGATCACTGCATTGACAACTGACACCTGTTTGAATGCGCCATCCTTGCATGCAATCATGACCTCGATGGGCGATGTGGCCCGCCAGTTCTCGGAATCGGTTTCTTTTACCGTCTCATCCCACAGGGCAATCATGGCCGCACGCTGCCCCGCATCGGGACAGACTAGGTTAAACACCGCGGCGATGCGGGGAATCTCTTCCATCTCAAATCCCAAAAGCTCCTTAAACATACTGTTGGAAAATAGAATGGCACCCTGCGTATCCACCCAGATAATGGCGAGGGGTGAAGCATTCAGAAGGTTGCGAATTTTTTCCTCGCACCGGATCAACGCATCTTCCATCTCCCTGCGCGCGGCTTTTTCCTGGGATACCACATGACTCATCTGCTCCAGCTCGACCATCTTCTTTTCCAGTTTACGGAAAAGCGCCTTGTTATGCCCTTCAAGGTATTCCGACTCCGGCTTCAAGGCCCGGGCCGTCTCTTTAAAAATTCCAGTCTGATACTGTTCAAGCACTTCGCGGATAATCCCCTCCAGCACTTCAGGCTGCTGAGGCTTGATAATGAAGCGCTCGGCTCCGAGGCTTAAAGCGAACTCCTCATCCTCGGGCTCCGTATATGTTGCGGTATAAAAGACAAAGGGAATCCGGCAAAGCTCCGAATCGGCCTTCCATGAGCGGCAGAAAGAGTACCCGTCCATAACCGGCATGAGGATATCGGCAATCACGAGATCGGGGGGAGACTGGCGAGCAGTTTTGAGAGCTTCGGCGCCGTTACTTTCTGACAACACCTCGTATCCATAGCCCTTGAGGAGAACTTCCAGGAGGTAACGATTTTCAGGAATATCATCAACGATCAGAATACGTGTCATTGCCCGCTCCTCTTACCCAATTCCCAAATATTCTTCGACCTGCGCCATGAATGTATCGGGGTTGATCGGTTTTTCTATGTATCCGTCGCAACCTGCTTCTATCGCCTTCTCACGATCCCCAGCCATGGCGTAGGAAGTAACTGCAATAATGGGAACTTGCGCCAGATGCGGGTTTAAACGCAACTGGCGCGCAACGGCATAGCCATCCATCAAGGGCAGTTGAATATCAAGAAGAATGATATCCGGAATGTCGGCCGCAGCCATGTCGATTCCAGTCGCACCGTCACGGGCGGCCCTGACCCCGTAGCCGTGACGTTCCAGGATAAAGGTCGCCAGATAAAGATTCTGCTCATTATCCTCGATAACAAGAACTGTTTTTTTCATGCCACCCCTCCCGCAATCGGAAGCGTAAAGGAAAATATGCTCCCTTTCCCCGCTACGCTCTCCACCCGGATTTCTCCGCCCAGGTGTTCAATCAGTTTTTTACAAATGGAAAGACCAAGGCCCGTCCCCTCGAAGCGGCGCGACAATCCGGCTTCAAGCTGGCGAAATGGCTGGAACAGGTTGGCCAGATCCTCGTCCTTGATACCGATGCCGGTATCGGAAACCGATACGCACACAGTATCCTTCAAGACCCTGCATGTCAGGGCGATCTGCCCCTTTTCGGTGAATTTTATCGCATTGCTGAGCAAATTCAGCAGAACCTGCTCCACCCTGCGCTGATCGCTTCTGATCATGACAGCCTCCGGCGCCATATCCACCATAAAAGTAAGCCCCTTCGAATCAATGAGAGGTTGCACCGATTTGGCCACTTTTTCAAGCGACGCTGCCACATCAAAGTCGTGGCACGCCAGCGTCAATTGTCCCGCTTCAATCTTTGACAGATCGAGTACGTCGTTAATAAGCGCCAACAGGTGACTGGCGCTGGTTTTTACCATCTCCATCTGCTTTTTCTGCTCATCGTTCAAAGGCCCTGCCATGCCCTGCAGTATGACCCCGGTAAAACCGATAATCGAATTGAGCGGCGTGCGGAGTTCATGGGACATGGTTGCCAGGAACGCCGACTTCAGTTGATCGGCCGCTTCAGCCCGTTCCTTTGCCTCCATCAATTCCGCAGTCCGTACAACCACCCGGTGCTCCAGATCGGCATTCAGGACGTGCAAAGCCTCCTCGGCCCGGCCTCTGACAGCCATTTCTTCCTGAAGCCGGGCCAGATTGACGGCATGGGAGACTGCAAGACCGATCGTCTGTCCAATTACTTGTAATTCCTGCTCCACCAGCGGCGTAGGCGCACATGGTTCCCGATAGAGCAGATTCAATGTGCCCAACACCCGTTCTCCGGCCAGAAGGGGGACACACACCACACTCCGATAGCCATGGCTTAACAGGGCATGGCGCACCACCGGTTCAATCCTGGCATCAGCGGCCATATCGGCACTGACGACAACACGCCCCGCATCAATCGCAAGTCCCGACAGACTGCCGCGTAACGGAATCGTGTGGGAAGCATTAAGAAGAGGATCGCTGAATCCCTGTGAGGAAAGCAGGTCAAGGCATCCGGTTTCACGGTTCACGAGAAATAGGGCAACCGAAGGCGAACCGCCACGAAGCATCATGGCATATACAGCCTGATCGGCAACCGTTTTCAAATCCAGCGAATAGTACAGCTTATCTGCAATGGAGCGAATAGCCTCAAGGGACTCGGTCTTGGCCTCCAACTCACCTTGGTAACGACGCAGTTCTTCGGTTCGCTCCCTCACCTTGACCTGGAGAGTACGGGACCAGACGAGGCTCATCACGAATAGCACAATAAGAAGCACCAATGCTGGAACAGTATACAGAATAATTTTCGTATAATGACGTTTTTCATAGACTCCGAACCACTTGGTATAGATCTGCTGGTATCTACCGTCGGTTCTCAGGATGTTCAGTCCCTCATCAAGGCGTTGCGCCAATTCACGATTTCCCTTGCGCACGGCGAAACAATACTTCAACGGAAGTTGTTCCGCACTGATGACGCTGATGTTAGTCAGCCCCAAGCTTTTGATTATGTATTCACCCTGCAACCGGGAAGGCATGAAAGCACAATCATGTTTTCCCGAAGCGAGAAGCCTTAATTCGTCAACCGGGTCCGTAACCGTCACTATGTGCGGGGTAATGCGCTCATGAATCAGAAAATCATGAATTATGTCGCCCTTCTGGACAATTATCTCCTTCCCTCTTATATCTTCGAATGAACGTATATTCGCCCCCTTCCGGACGAATATGGCGGAAGTCACCTGAGTGTGCGGCACCGAGAAATCGACGCGCCGGTTTCTTTCCGGCGAATAATACATGCCGGCAAGGACGTCAATTTCCCCCTGTTCCAGCTCATTTCTCACCTCGCTCCAAGGACCAAGCCGTATTTTCACATCCAGGCCCTCGACTTCAGCAACTGCCCTGATCAAATCTATATTGAAGCCGGTCGGCTTACCGTTTTCAAGGTACTCGTACGGCGGATTTGTATGGTCGCCTCCCACCACGATCTTCAGCCTAACGGAACCCGAAACCGCCGCAAAAACCGGCTGCGCTAAAAACACTGTCGCAAGGTTAAGCACGAGAATCCATAAAAAAAAGCCGCTCCTTAAGCTCAAAGCTAACCGGAGCGGCTCTTGATTCTTCCCTCTATGATTCCACCTGCGTGAAACCACCGATACCTCCCAAAACATGTTGTGTTCAGGAAAACCGTGTCAATCTCATATTGTAATAGTTATGCCGTCTTGCTCGATTCATGTCAAAGCTTTTATGATCTTCCTAAACACGGTTTTATTTTTTCCGGCAGTCACGGCTTTCAAGGCGCTCTACGACGACCTTCTTTCAAGAGATCCCGGAGAAAACAATTATAATCGCAGTTGCCCGGAATCAGACAGGACATATTCTGTCCCATGCCTGTGATATACTTGAGCAATGATGACTCTCTCACTGGAACAGCGCCTGGAAATACTGGCCGACAGCGCAAAATACGATGTTTCCTGCTCCTCCGGCGGCAGCGACCGTAAAGGCGTGCCGGGTGGCGTCGGCAGCACCAGACCCAGCGGCATCTGCCATACCTGGACTGCCGATGGACGTTGCATTTCCCTGCTCAAAATCCTGCTTACCAATTCATGTATTTACAACTGCGCTTACTGCGTCAACCGCAGCAGTAATCCCATTCCCCGCACCGCCTTGACCCCTGATGAAATTGTCAAGCTAACCATGGATTTCTATTACCGCAACTACATCGAGGGGCTGTTTCTCAGCACCGGGGTTGTCCAGTCAGCCAACCACACCATGGAACAACTTATACGCGTTGTCCGCAAACTGAGGCTGGAAGAACGCTTCAACGGCTACATCCACCTAAAAATCGTGCCGGGTGCGGATGCTGGTCTGATTGAGGAAGCAGGACGCTATGCCGACCGGGTGAGTGTCAATATCGAGCTACCGTCACGCCAAAGCCTGCAACTACTTGCGCCGGACAAACCGCGGGAGTCGCTCATCGAACCGATGCGGCAACTCAGCAACCTGATCGAAACCGCCCGCCAGGAGCACAAACGCTCCGTCAAGGCTCCACGCTTTGCTCCGGCAGGCCAGAGCACCCAATTGATTGTGGGAGCAACGCCGGAAAACGACCGCCAAATCATTACTCTGTCCGAGGGGCTTTATCAACGTTTAGGCATGAAACGCGTCTATTACTCCGCTTTTGTGCCGGTTTCAAGCGACCAGCGTTTGCCCGCACTCCCCACTCCGCCCCTGCTGCGCGAACACCGGCTCTACCAGGCAGACTGGCTGTTGCGTTTCTATGGGTTCAGCGCCGATGAATTGCTGGATGAAGCCAATCCCAACCTGGATGTACGCCTTGATCCCAAAACCGGCTGGGCCCTGCGCCACCTGGAACATTTCCCGGTAGAGGTAAACAAGGCAGACTATCACGTGCTGCTACGGGTTCCGGGTATTGGCGTACGTTCCGCCCAACGCATAGTACAGGCCCGCCGGACAGCACGGCTGGGCGAGGAGGAACTCAAGCGACTGGGCGTGGTTCTCAAGCGTGCCCGTTATTTCATCACCGCAGGCGGCCGGTACCTTGGCGGCATCAGACTGGACGGCCCACAGGTGCTGGCACGATTGACGGCACCCACCAAACGCAAGGCATCGTTTGACCAACTGGAGCTGTTTCCTGAACAAGCCGACGTTTCCGCAGTTACGGGAGAGCTGTAATGCAACACTATGGTTATGATGGCAGTTTCGAAGGCTTTTTGTGCGTCATGTCCCATTGCCTGGCCAATGACAGTGATACTGTGGAGTTCCAGCCGGACACCACCGCATCGGAAACCGGATTGTTTCAGGATCTAAGCGTAAATGTGGCAACTGCCAGGGATAAAGCCATCGCTTTCAGGGAACGGTTCGTAACGGCAGTTTCGGCAGAAGCTTTTGCCATTGTTCGCTATGCCTTTCACAGCGAACGCCACGGGATTGAGCAGCAGTTGTGGAATTATGTGCGGCTTGGCTTGAAAGCAGGTCCGAAGTTGTGCTCAATGATGGCGGACAAGCGGGTCAACAGCGTGGATCGCCTGGCCCGTTCTGTTTCCAGAGAGGTGCATAAGTACAAAGGGTTTGTCCGCTTTCGCGAAGTTGAGCAAGGTTTTCTCTATGCCCGGATCGAACCTGAGGCAGATATCCTCTGTTTCCTGGCGTCCCATTTTGTCCAGCGGATCGGTAACCGCCCCTGGATGATCCACGACCTGCGCCGTTCACGGGCGGCGATGTATGATCTGAGAACATGGCGTCTGCTGCATGATATCACATTGACCGGGTTGCCAGAGTATACGGAAGCCGAACGTGAGTGCACCGGATTATGGCAACGCTATTTCCAGAGCCTCGCCATCGAAGCGCGCCGCAACCCAAAGCTTCAACAACAGCATGTCCCGCTGCGCAGTAGAAAACATATGGTTGAATTCGAACATTCGTAGCGGGAACACAGAAGACATCACTGGATTTTTCACAACGTGATATTATTACTATTGGAGAGTATGTAGTTTATAACCTGTTTGCAAAACCGGAAATTTTCAATGGATGCTCTGAAAGATTTACTCTGCCGCGACAATACCACGCTGCCCTCGCCACCAAGTATAGCTCTGTGCTTGCTGGAAGTTGTCAAGAAAGACGACTTCTCGTTTGCCGAAGTCTCAGGGATAATCAAATACGACCCTGCGCTCACGGCAAAAGTGCTCAAGGTGGCGAACTCTGCTTTTTATTCGCTGCCGGATAAAATCGGCAGTATTGAACGGGCCCTGGAGGTCATGGGCGTCCATGCAGTAAAAAATGTCGTTTTCTCTTTCAATCTTGTGGATGGCTTGAAGATGAGTTCAACCGACATCTTCAACATCGATTATTTCTGGAAGAGGTCGATAATTGCGGCAATCGGTACGGATCTTTTTGCGGAATATTTCGGCATCACAGACGCTGATCTCTTTGTTACGGCCTTGCTTCAAGACTTGGGAATACTCATCTTTCATTCAAACAACGTGGAAGAATACTCAAAATTGATCGAGGAAAAGAACAGAACAAGAATACCCGTTGAAGTCCTGGAAAAAAGAAAATTCGGCGTCAGCCACCAGGAACTTTCCACAAATGTTCTGGAACGGTGGGGGTTGCCGGAAAACATCTATCTGCCGATCAGACACCACCATAACTACAGGGACGCTCCTGAACGGTACCGTCAAGCAGCAAGAATCCTCTTCCTGTCGAATGCTCTGTCATCAATCTACAGCGACATCGAATCTTACGAAAAAATTAAACATTTTTCAGACATTATCAAAAATGACCTGAATATCTCCGACTCGGCCCTGGAATCACTTGTGGACCGGGGGGGAGGAAGGGTTATCAAAATATGCTCACGCTTCGAGATGCCTTCAGGGGACATCAAGCCGCTGGCAACGCTGTTACAGGAGGCGAACGAAGGATTGAGCGCCTTAAACGTCTCCTATGAAATACTGCTGGAAAAATACAAAAAAGAAAAGGCGCAAGCGGAAACACTGACACTGGAACTGAAAGCGGCAAACGAGAAACTGAATACCGCAAATCAGAAACTGAAGGAAGCTGCAGACCACGATTTCCTGACCGGCCTCTTTAATCGCAGATTTCTTTTGGATTTCCTCGAAAATGAATTACATCGGGCGGTGCGATACGAAGAAAACCTTTCGGTCATGATTTTTGACATTGATTTTTTTAAGGCTGTAAATGACACCTATGGTCACCAGAATGGCGACCTTGTATTAAAAGCAATCACCGCCAAGGCCACGGAGATCAAAAGAAACTCCGACCTGCTCGCCCGCTATGGCGGCGAGGAATTTGTCCTGGTCATGCCCCAGACGAATCTTGAGGGCGCTGCCGTGATCGCCGAACGCCTGAGAAAGTCCATTGAGGAAATGGATAGCCCCATTGATGGTCACGTATTGAAGATGACCATAAGTATCGGGGTTTCAGCGTGCGGGCCTCATTATGAGAACATGACAACTGCCAGACTGCTGGAATTGGCGGACCGGTCGCTCTACAGCGCCAAGAATTCCGGGAGAAACAGGGTGATAATAGCAGATATGGAGAAAGCGTAAGCGACCTTAGCGCTTCACCCGTACGACGGTTGCAGCCAGACCATCCGCCAATTGCCGCTGTTCTTCCTTTGTCAGCCGTGCTTCGGCATGAATCAGCGTATACTGCATCGGAGGCATTTCTCCTTCAGCCAGCTCTTCCCTGATTTTTTCCGGTTTCTCCCCTTCGCGCCGTCCAGACTCCCATTCAGAAAAATTCAGAACTCTACGCCCTTCAGCAACATCCCGCTGAACAAGCCATGAAACAGGTGCAACCCGGCTATACCACGGCCACACGGTTTCATTGCTGTGGCAGTCAAAACATGCCCGCTTGGCCAGTGCTCTGGTCGCCGGTGAGTCCCAGGCAGGCTCCCGGATAATGGGTGGATTGCTCCATACCCGGCCATAGGGAATAAACTGGATGGCCGCCAGCACACTGACAACAGCAAACGCTGCATAGATTACGGCTTTTGCGGTTGGTTTTTCCATAATCTGCCCTTTTTACATCCAAATTCAGTGAATTGCAAAATGCTTCCCGATTAGCGGTAATCTTCAGCCAATCACAAACTTGCACTCCCCCCTTTGAAAAAGGGGGCCGGGGGGATTTTTTGACGCTGGCATCCACGAAAATCCCCCTAAATCCCCCTTTTTCAAAGGGGGACTTTCCACGGCAACGATCAGACTGAAGTTCAACGCCAATCGGAAAATGCTTTGTGCCAAAGACGGGGAAAGGGGCAGATAAAGCTCGCCTCCTTTCCCCTTTTTAAAACTACCGCAATAATGGTTTCGGCGTAACGTCGGAGTTAGGCGGCATGATTGGATACACGATTTTCGGCTGTTTGCCGTTCATCGTTTTGAGAAACGCTACAATTTTATCGGCTTCATCATTGTTAAGGCTGATGCCGAGCTGTGCCGACCCCATGATTTTTACTGCATCGCTCAATTTCCATACCTTGCCGGAGTGGAAATACGGTGGTGTCAATTCTATGTTGCGCAGCGATGGAGACTTGAAGACATATTTGTCCTCAGCAGTATTAGTGACCTTGAAGCGCCCCAGATCCTCGGCGGGGCGCACTTCGGCGGCAGGGCTTTCTTTGACTCCGAAGGGGAAATATCCGGTACCGCCGACATTGACTCCATTGTGACAGGCGACACACCCCTTGGACATGAAAACCTCCAACCCATCGCGTTCTTTGGCGGAAAGCGCTTTCCGGTTCCCCTTGAGATAACGGTCGAAACGGGAGTCCGGAGTGATGAGCGTTGCCTCGAAAACCTCAATGGCGCGAGCCATATTGTCAAAGGTTATGGGGTCTGTTTCACCCGGAAACGCCTTTTTGAATATCGGCAAATAACCGGGAATGCTCTTGAGGGTTTCAACTACCCGCTCCGGCTTGTTGTTCATTTCCACCGACGCCTGAACAGGGCCTTTTGCCTGAGCCTCAAGATCCTTGGCGCGACCGTCCCAGAACTGGGCCAGATTGTATACGGCATTCAACACTGTGGGAGCGTTGCGCGGACCTTTCTGCCAGCCATGGCCCACGGATGTCTCTTCAAGATCCACCCCGCCGAGCCCGACATTATGACAGGTATTGCAGCTTATCAGGTTCGATGACGACAGCCGCGGATCGAAATAGAGCATTTTACCCAACTCTATTTTGGCTGGCGTGGCCGGATTGTTCTTCAGAACCGGCGGTTTTTCCGGCACAGGCTTGAACATCGCCCGAGCCTGGCTCATTATATCGTCCTTTCCCCAAGCAACACCTGCCGCAAGTAGTACCACCATCACGCCACTCACTATTTTCCTCTTCATCGAACATCCTCCTTTTTATGTTTATTGTTGATTACGCCGGATTAGCGATGCCCCCTTGCCACGACACAAAAATGGATCATGCAAAATGTTAACACCTCTCTGCGACAGCTCAAGGGTATCATTCGAAAATTTCCTGGAACAACTCGGAACGGACAACAAGGTTTATAAGATCTTTTTTATCATAAAAAAACCATGTGTCAATGAAAACAAAAACGGCGCCAGCCTGCTATATGCAGTTCAGCGCCTGTGTTTATCAATCGCACTCTTCTTATGCTCTGTGTCGTGCCGTGGGGGATTTGCCTTTGAAAAAGATGGAGAGTTGTTTCCCGGCAAAATCTGTAAAAGCCGGGCTTTTACGGCCTGGTGATTGCACCTAAAGCCAGCCTGGCTGTTAAGGGGGTTTTCTGGCTATTCAACCGTCAGGAGTAATTGTCACTAGTCACAAGCAACACTTCAGCCCAACGCTGCGATGATTTTTTTTACCATGGGGTTGGCAACGCTGTAGCGCACCTCAGTGCCTTCACGCTTACCGACGATGACGCCCTTATTTTTGAGAAGCGCCAGATGCTGGGAAACCGTGGCCTGGGGAAGACCGAGACACTCCCAGATGTTTTTGACGTTGCATTCCTTGGTACACAGTCCTGCCGCTATTTTGAGCCGGATAGGATGGCCAAGTACCTTGAGCATTTCAGCTTCTTCCGTATACTCTCGTGTTTTTGAAAATTCCATAGACCGCGCCTTTGATAAATGTATCAATCATAATAAGGATATCCTTCATACTGTCAAGCGTCACGGTCATCAATTAAGTAAATCCGAAAAAAAAGGATGCGTTTTTTGACCACATGCAACAAAAAGATCCGGAATTCTCCGATTATGTCACGTCACCCAGTGGTCACCACAACAACCCCTTTTGCACACATTTATCATGAGCAGCATGGACGGCATCCTTGTTTTCCTGCCCCCCACGCTTCCGCGAATCATCGCGCGGCTCCGCAGGTGACGAAACCATACCATGGATGTACTGTTCGAAACCGATATCATCCGGTAGAGCTTCCGCAAGGCATTTGCAGAACTTTTCCATCCCCACCGATTTTATGCAGTCCTGTTCTTTTTCCTGAACTTTGTTCTGTTGCGCTCTCAATTCCTTTAACTGCTGAATCTGTATTTCAAGCAAGTTGATTTTATCAAGAAGTTCCTCTTGAGTTGCAGCTTGGGCGACCACCGGAAAAATCTGACACACAGCCAGAGCCGCCACGATGTAGCGCACAATCGATTTCATTGATTTCATTCATCCTCCCTCACGGTAATGCTATTGGTACATTCTCTGCCGCAATTTGTTTCACTCCGGGAGCGCCACATCAGCGCCCCCGAAGCAAAGGCAAAGCCGACTATTCATTTTCCTGTTGAATTTTGAGTAATTTCTCGAAGTAAAGCTCAGGGTTGGTCAGCTTTTCAACTTCTTTGGCGTTGTACCCCAGCTCTTTGAAATTCAGCACTCCGTTGATCGCGTGACAGTTGGCGCACGTCAGGGCCTTACTCTTTGGAGCTACCTGATGGTTGCTGCCAAAGTAGATGGTCTGCCATCCCGGAACCGGGTCGTACGCCTTTATACCAAGTGTTTTGGCAGCGGACGCCACACCTGCCAGGGTATCTCCGGTTGCCATTGGCGGAGCGAAATCCATGGAAAGCAATTGACCATCCAATTTGTTGAAATACGCTTTCCCTTGAAAGACCTTGAAAGGATAGATTTTGCTCTTTCCGTCGCCCCTGTTCCCCTTCGGACCGATAAAGTGCGGAGTATTGCTGACCGTCAGGTTGTACCAGGCATATACGGGAGCGGTTTCATTGACTTCCCGTTTCAGAGTTGAAGGTTCATAAAACCCGCTGGATTGTTTTTCCCATTTGGTGAAATCCTTGGCAAAAGCTCCACCTGTTCTGGGAATATGGCACGTCTGACAGGCGATCTTGGATGTATGCCGGTTATAATCGGCATCCTTATGCGGCTTATCGGTGTGACACTCGCCAACACAGGTCATATATATGCCATCGTTTGCCCAGTTATTGGGATCACGGCCTGTGGGAAAACGGTGATTTTTCACCGTATGGCAGTCGACGCAAACCAGTCCCTTGGCGGCATGCGCGTCAGCTTCCTTAGTCATGGAAAATCCGCGTTTGATCAACGCTCCACCGCCTGCCGCCTCGTGACAGGCCATGCAGTTTTTGATGCTCGGCCTGCCGACATTCAGCGCTGCCGTGGTACTGCGATCCTGGGTCATGACAACCTTGCCATTCTTGTCCTTGACCGCTTTGCGTTTGCTGAAATCATATTTGCCGGAATGGCAGATCAAACAATCAATTGCCTGTTCCGCCTCAGGGCCGCGGCTGCCGACGTCATTGGCATGATCGCCGGGATGACAGGTATTGCAGCCAGTAAACTTTGTCTTACCGGCCGCGTTGGGAGGCACTTCTTTCAGGTTATTGACGATGTCGTTCCCATTGCACATGGTATAGATGCGGTTCTTCATGCCGTACTCTTTGCCGGCCTGCAGATGATCGACATGGTCCACTTTCGAAGCATGTTTCCAGTGCACCGTTTCAAGAAATTCCCTGGCCGTACCGGGGTGGCAGACTTCACAGGTCTTTGGCCCCTGGTACCCGTTTTTCTGAATGTATTCCTTACCGGCATGTTCCCTGGCATGTGAGGCCGAAACCAGCAATATGACCCCAAGAAAGGCTGCCGCACATCTTTTAAGCATGGGTTGTCTCTCCTTTGATTCATTCCGGAATGTACTGAATTGGACGTACGCTGTAACAAGGAAATCAACACCCAGCAGTTTTCCTGAATATCTTGCTGCTGTTCTTCCCTTCCTGTTTTTCAAATTTACAGCGGATCTCATCGCCTTCCACGATCCGCTTGTCCTTGAACTTGTCGAGCGTCAGATCATCCGTAACCTCAATGGTCACGGACTCGCCAGTCTTGGTGTCCTTGAGAATCGTGGTGGCTGATTTGCCATCGGCGGCCATTTTGATCTCAGAAATAGTGCCGACCATTTTGACTTCTTCCGCACTGGCAGACGTTACCAGCGCAAAGCTCGAAACAGTCAGGGCAGCCAGCACAATGACGATGTAAAACAATCTCTTCATGGAATACTCCTTTCTCAATAATGAGTGAATGAATCTGTCCGGCGGGGTACCGGCCGTTTTCGGCGCTCCACCTCGATATGCGATACCTGACGCAATGCATATTTCTGCTGCCGCTAGAATTTCACTTCGAAAGTAGCGTATACGTCGTGTGCTTCCTTAAGGGGGGTCAACAGCATCATTTGACCATTTACGTTGGACATTTTGACCGGCGCGCCAACCCAATTGTTGCTTCCGGTATATTCGAAATCATAATACTGGTAGCCGAAGCGGAAAAACGCCTTGCTAACATACGATGATACCGGCTTCAGGTTAAGTTCCTGAATAATGTAGCCCTCATACACATTACCGCGCGTTCCCACCTTGCTGGTCCACATGTCATCAGCAGCAGGAGCAAAAGTTATCCAGTTTTTCGATCCATGATTATATTCAAAGCCCAGTTTTGTCCTTGTCGGAAAGTCATAGCGAAGCCCGGCCGCGACAGCCCAGCCTGTTTTGCTGGTCGGCGCTTCGGGTTGAAAGAAGGCGCCGGTCATCAGTCCCTGAAAACCTGCCTGGGAAGATACGTTGTCATTGGGGTGCGTGACGCTCAAACCGAAATCGGCAAACATGTTCAGGTTGCCGGGGCCGACGTTTTTAAGCGTACTCATGGCACCCGCGCCGTACCAGTCGATGTCGCCGAGATTGGTTTTTGGTGTGGTATTGCCGAAGTAGGTGTTATTCATGGTGGGAAAATCGAAGATATTGAAGCCACGGTTCCACTGCAACCATACGCGCAAAGGGTCGGTATCAATGGGAATGACGGCGATCCCCAGCATGTCGGTATCGGCAATGGAGTTGCCGGGAGTGTCCCGGAACCCGCTGTCAAAACCACGGCCATAGCAGATTTTGGCATACGCGCCGGGCAATGCCTCGATATCCGGGGCATAGCCGAGGGTCATACCATCAAAAGCATAGTCAACCAGCAACGAGGGAGTACCGCCATTGCCGGGTCGTTCGTTGTTTAGCTTGAGATTGCTGGGCGCACCGCTGGTTGAGGGACGCCGGCCAACGGAAAACCAAATCGGTTGATCGGCGATATTGCTCCAGGTGGCATAGGCACGATCGACATCCAGGTAACTGTTGGAGGGAACATGGCCAAGCGTGCCGTCGAACACGCCAACCCTATCTGCGAAATAGGGCGCATTGCCGGCATTGGTAACTGCGCTGTCATCCTGGGAGCCAAAAACCTTGTACATCACAAGACGCGCGGTAACCGTAATATTCTCGGTCGCCTTGGCATGCAAATCGATCCCGAAACGGTTGGTATAGAGAGAAGTGTTTTCCGGCTTGTATGCCGGAACTTGCACCGCATAGTTACCCAACCCGGCCAGCATCTGCTGGTTATTAGCCAGAAACGTCTTTGCCTGGGAATATGTCTTTACCGCCGTCATCCCTTGTGAAAAAGCAGTCATACCGGAGATGCCCTGGGCCCACGGAGTCGGGTCAGTGCCTGTGGCAATAGCATTGAAATATCCCTGCTGCAGCTTGTTTTGTGCATTGGCGAAAGTTGCCGCCACATCCGTGAACGGCCTGGTACGCCCATTGAGATAATCATAGCGAAAACGGTAATCGCCGCCGATCGTAAGCCATTTGCCCAGTGATTTGTCTTCAACCTTTTTTACCGATTTTTTCAGTTCCTCCACTTCCTTGACCAGCTTGTCGATTTTTTTCTGAAGTTCATCATCATTCGCGCGTGAGGCCACCGGAAAAACCATTCCTCCAACCAGCATGACGGCAGCCAGCTTCAAAACCTTTTTTTTCATTACATTCCCCCTTTTCTAGTGTCTTGGTAACGTACGGGGCGCTTCCCGCATTTTCCGGTACAGCTATCTGGCTCGCTGGTCACCTCCTCGTCATACATTTTTCCTTTTCAACGCCCCCACAATAAAACGGTTTTTCCATATATACCATATTCAATATATTTGCAAACAAAAATATATGGTTTATTGAATGTTTAGTTGTGCACTTCCGCATTAATTTTCATCCGGTATAATTAAGCAGTAAGCGCGAAGCTAGAGGGAGAGGCTGGGGAAAATCGGGGAATTTTGACGGTATTCCCGACAAGAAGCGAGAACATGGCAAAGGAACTGCAATGGCTGTTTTGCAGGTGGGAATGGTGATGCGATGAAATGCTCAATACGGTATCCGGTTTTTGTTGCTGCTCTGATTGTATGTAGCATTACTCCTGCATTGGCCGTCCAACTGGAAACAATGGCTGACTGCGACGATAACACCAGCGTATCTGACAGTTCGGATTCCGGAAACGACGACACCGTGATAGTACCGCTTGCAGGAGAAGCTTATCAGACCACTATTCTGGGAAGAAAAATCTCTATTCCGGCCCGTAACAGGAATAATGAGTTGGCTCTGACCCTCGGCGCAACCGGCTATACTCCGAAGCTGGGCAGCGACGGCGTGCTGCCGATCGCAGCTCTGTACTGGAAGCATCGCTGGGATAGCTGGTGGACCAGGAATGTGTTCGGTGTGTTTGTCAATGAAATGGATGTTGCCAAAAGCTTCGGTCACTTTCAGCTGCTGGGGCATCTGGAAAACAATACGATCCCATCTGCAGATACCTTTATCAAAAACGGTCAGGAAGTTAAGTCGAGTTCCGTTAGGTGGGGAACTGTCTCAGGTTGGCTGGGCGCGGGCTACCGGCTACCTGTAGCGCCCTGGCAGGCAGACAACGATTTCCGCTTCCAGCTTTTTTATCATGGAGGTTATTTCTACAACAGTCGTACGAGCGACACGGGAGCCGATGTGCGCCTGCCCCCGGACACCTATGTGCATGGCATCCGGGCACGCGTTCGATATGATGGGTTGTTGCGCAACATCATGGAGCTTCCCCATAAAGGATGGGCCTGGGGAGGTGACTTGGAACTGACCAGGAGAAATAAGTGGTCTGACAGTACATTTGGAGATCTGGTCTTTTCCAGGCAGGATACCAGAGATTATCTCAAGTTTTCAGGATATGTGATCGGAGCCATGGGCATACCCGGTCTGTCCGAGCGGCATCGTTTCGTCGGATACCTTCACGGCGGTGTTTCACCCATGGGAAAGCTGGACCGGTTCTCAGCCTTTCGCGCCGGTGGAGGTCCCTTCCCCAACGAAAGCGACGATCTCTACCGCCTGCCCTATCCCGGCGCCTTGTTCAACAACTTCAACGTCACGGATTATGTAATCGGGACGCTGGAATATCGCCTGCAACTGGCGTTTTTTCTTTATCTTCACCTGCGCGGCACCTTTGCCTGGGGCGGCAACCGCCCGAACTATGCCACAACCAAGGGGCTCAAACTTGATCTCAAATCATCGGATGGAGAAGCGTTCTCGGTGGGATTGACCAGCGGATTCATCTGGAAATCACAGCTCTACCTGGAGTATTCCTACGACAGCAAGCTACTGCGCAACGGCACGGAGGGAAGCAGCTTCATGCTGTTGTGGTCAAAGTCGTTCTGATACCTGGGGCGCACTCCGCCCCTGTCACCATTATTTCGGAGTTTCCACCGGCAACAGCCGTTGCAGCGCTGTTCTGGCCGCGTTGATGATATCCTCGAAGGCTGTGCCCTTTACAACGCATGTCAGACGGTAGTCGGGGGTAAAACGGTACTTCTTCGGCTCGTTCCTCATCATGGCAATGATCGTGTCGGGCGGAGCGGGCGTGCGGGGATGAAAGCTGATGACGATCTGTGCGCCGTCGTAATCGATCTGGCGCACCAGCAGGCGTTTGAGCATGATGCGTAGCTTCATGGTCTCGAACAGGTATGAGGTGGCCAGCGGATATTTGCCGAAACGGTCGGTCACTTCATTCTGAACATCCAGCACATCCTCCTCGCACTCGGCCTGGGTCAGCTTCTTGTAAATCACCAGTCGATGGTTGGTGTCCCGGACATAGGTTTCGGGGATAAAAGCCGGTATCTTGAGGTTGATTTCCGGCTCGACATGCTCGACCATCTCCTCGCCCCGCATACGGCAAATAGTCTCCTCCAGCATCTGGTTGTACAGTTCAAAACCTATCTCAATCACCGTGCCGGACTGGCGGCTGCCAAGCATGTCACCGGCGCCACGGATTTCCATGTCGTGAGTGGCGATGCGGAAACCGGCCCCCAGCTCGGAAATGTCCTGAAGGATCTTCAGCCGTTCGCGCGCATCTGACGAAATCGACCCTTCGCCGGGAATCAGCAGATAGGTGTAACCGCGCTGGGTGGAGCGTCCTACCCTTCCACGCAACTGATAAAGCTGGGAGAGGCCGAACTTGTCGGCATGGTCCACAATCAAGGTGTTGGCGTTGGGGATGTCCAGCCCGGATTCGATGATGGTGGTGCAGATCAACAAGTTGGTTTCGCCATGCATGAAACCGAGCATGACCTTTTCCAGTTCATGTTCGCCCATCTGACCATGCCCAACGGCAATCTTGGCCTCCGGCACCAATGAAGCGATCAGCTCAGCCCGCTTGGCAATGGTCTGGACCCGGTTGTGAACGAAGAAGACCTGGCCGCCACGGCGCAGTTCGCGCATAACCGCCTCACGCACCAGTTCTTCGGAAAAGCGCGCCACAAACGTCTTGACCGCCAGACGATCCACCGGCGGAGTGTCGATGATGGAAAGGTCACGAATACCCATCATGGACATGTACAGGGTACGCGGAATGGGAGTAGCCGTCAGTGTCATAACGTCTACTATAGCCCGGAAGGCTTTCAGCCGCTCCTTGTCCTTGACGCCGAAGCGCTGCTCCTCGTCGATGATCAACAGCCCCAGATCCTTGAAGGCCACGTCCTTCTGCAACAGGCGGTGAGTACCGATGATGATGTCGACATCCCCCTTCTTCAGCCGTTCCAGAATGGCTTTCTGCTCTTTGGGGGTACGAAAACGCGAAAGCACCTCTACCGCAACCGGATATTCCTTGAGCCGTTCGTGAAAAGTCTCGAAGTGCTGCTGGGCCAAAATGGTGGTGGGAACCAGAATTCCGACCTGCTTGCCGTCCAAGGCCGCCTTGAAAGCACCGCGCAAGGCTACTTCGGTCTTGCCATATCCCACATCACCGCACACCAGCCGGTCCATGGGACGGGAGTGTTGCATATCCGCCAGCACATCCTGAATAGCTGAAAGTTGATCAGGGGTTTCCTCCCAGGCAAAGGACGCTTCGAACTCACGATACATCTCATCTGGGGGGGAGAAGGAAAAACCTTCGCAGATCTGGCGTTTGGCGTAAATTTCCAGCAGTTCCCCAGCCAGCTCCTCAATGGCCTTCTTGGCTTTGCCCTTGGATTTTTCCCACGAGACTCCGCCCAGTTTGTCAAGGCTGGGTACACTGCCCTCAGGCCCGACATAGCGCTGCACCAGCCCCAGCCGGTCCACCGGCAGGTAGAGCTTGTCGCCGCCGCTGTATTCCAGCAGCAGAAAATCGCCGCCGATACCGGCAACACTGATGTGCTGAAGGCCGCGATACAGTCCGATGCCGTGGTCCACATGCACCATGTGATCACCCGGTTTGAGCTCGGCCAGAGATGACAGGATCTGTTTCTTGCGGACCTCGGAGACGCCGTGTCGCCGTACGCGCTTGCCGAAAAGTTCCTCCTCGGCAATCAACGCCAGCCGCGAATCGGGCTGGCGGAAACCGCGCGAGATATCACCGAGCAGAAGCGTGACAACAGCGGACAGAGGCACATCGCCGTGCTTCTCTCCCCCTACCGCCTCGATAAAACCAGCCTCGCTGAGAATGCAGGGGATACTGTAGGGAGTCAGTAACTCTTTCAATCGTTCAGCCTGGGCAAGCTGGTGGCAGGAGACCACTATTCGATAACCGGCATCGAGCCATTCCCGGAAAGTGCGGGAAAGCGGAATCAATGCATGGGTGGTTTCCTTGGATACCGTCACCCGCAAACTGCTGTTGTCCTGACAGGGGATCCGGATCAACTCCGGCGCAGCCGTTTCTTCCAGAACAAGGCCGGACAACTCCAAGCGACTGCGGCTGTCCAGCAGCGTCTGAAATTGTTGTTCATCCAGATACAATTCCGGCTTGGGCGAGTGAGGCAGGCCCTCCAGCCGGGCCCTGCTTTCAGCCTCCGCCAATTCTTGGCCAAAGCGCGCTACCGCCTCATGAACTGCATCCGGGTCAACCAGCGCTAGGGCCGCGCCGGGGGTATAGTCAAAGATCGTCTCAAGGCCGGGATGCAGCAACGGCTGAAGGTATTCGACACCCCGGAAATACACCGAGTTTTTCAAGTCTTCCAGAATATCCCGCCGCCGGTTGGATGGAATCTCAAGTTCGTCGCAACATGCCTTCAATCGCGGCGCAATGTCGGCCAGCACTTCATCTGTCAACAAAATTTCCCGCGAGGGAAGCAGAACCAGTTCGTCGATTGCCTGAAGTGATCGCTGGGTAAGGGGATCAAAAGAACGTATCGTTTCGGCTGTATCGCCGAAGAATTCAATCCGCACCGGCGCGGCCAGGTTAGGGGGAAAGATATCCAGAATGCCGCCGCGCACGGCAAAAGTGCCCCGGTCTTCCACCAGGGGCGTGGTGGCATATCCCATCTTGATCAGTTTCCCCAGTAACTCTTCCCGCTCGAACTCCTCACCGGCAACCAGATAACAAGAGGCTTCATTGAAAACCCTGCGCGCCAGAACCCGCTGCATGGCCGCAGAAACGGGCATGACCACCACCCGGGCCATAGTATTCTGCAAACGAAAGAGAGTATCGAGCCGGGCGCCGGAGATATCGGAGTGAGGTGAAGCCGCTGAAAACGGCACAACGTCCCAGGCCGGAAATGCGAGCGGTGTCGTGCCGGGTGAACCGAAAAAAACAAGTTCGCGAGTAAATTCGTCGGCAGTCTCCTGATCGGCTGTAATAATCAACAGGTTGCGGTCGGAGCTTCGCAACAGCTCCGCCACGACACATGCTGCAGCCGAGCCCTTGAGCCCCGGCAATACAACACGCTTTTCGCCGCGCTGCAGAGCGTCCGTAACAAGGGCGATTTGAGGTATGAATGATGGATTAGCGGATAAAGTCATGTGAAAACAGTCTAACAACAGGGTATTTGGCGATTATTTGCGTGGACCGGCCTTGATTTTGGGTTTGCCGTTTTCCACGACAATACGGAAGGTGAGATCATCGGTTCCCAGCTTGGCAATCAGAGCCGGTTTGCTTTTCTCAATAGTAGCGGCCACAGCATCGCGGGTCAAGGACTCAACCGGCAAATGACAACTCTTGCGCGCTTCACGAAGCTCGTTGAACAGCCGGTCAAGCTCGTTATCGCGTGAAGGCGATTGAGCTGTCTCACGGGCAGATGACGCCGTTGTGCGCTGGCGTTGATGCAGATCGCTGATAAAACGGTCGCGAGAGTACTTCCCCTCCTCGATCAGGCGCAGGATGCGGTTCCATTGTTCGCGGTAAGTATTGAACCGGGCCGTCAGCATGGAAAACTTATGTTTGAGCATGGTGTTCGGAAAGGGAACGTTCGCAAGCCGGCGCATCAATTTCTCTACCCCATCCAGCAGTTGCAACGGTTCGCGCTTTTCCAGGCCAATGAAGTACTGCTCATAGCGGGTGATAAGATTCTTCAGTTTAAGTTCCAGTTGTGCCAAGTCTTCGACAAGTGCCATAGTTAAAGGTCTTTTAAGTTTAATGAATACAGAGGTTGAAAGTTTATATCCAAACAGGGCGGTAAGTAAAGCCTTAATAGACGCATATTAACTTGACGCTGATTTGGGCTTCGAATAAACTGCTTCATCGGTAATGCGGGGTTAATGCAACGTATAATTCCGGTTTCAAATCAAAGATGATATCAAGGCGGTGAGGAGCCATAGACCGAGCCAACGAAGATAGCGCTTTGATTTGGAATTGGAATAACAGGAACGGAACACACCATGGAAAATATTGCGGCAATTGTACTTGCAGCTGGTAAGGGAACACGCATGAAGTCAGGACTGGTCAAGGTGCTTCACCCCATAGCGGGGCGGCCGATGGTCGACTGGCCGCTTGAAGCCGCCCGCACGGCAGGTGCTGCGCCGGTTGTAATTGTGGTTGGCCATCAGGCTGATGCGGTGCAAAAAAGATTCGACGGCCAGCCTGATATCCGATGCGCCTTGCAGTCCGAACAACTTGGCACCGGCCATGCCGTTGCCTGCGCCGCTGGATCTCTGACCGGCTTTTCCGGAACAGTGCTGATTCTCTGCGGCGATACGCCGCTTCTCCGGGGCGAAACTCTGTCGAACCTGATTGCCTTCCACCGCGCCCATGCTGCCGTGGTAACGGTACTGACCGCATGCCTGGACAACCCTCACGGCTACGGCCGTGTTGTAAGAGATGAAAACGACAAGGTTCTGCGGATTGTTGAGCAGAAGGACGCCACACCTGAAGAGCAGTCGGTCAACGAAATCAACAGCGGTATCTACTGCATGGAAGCGGATTTCCTATTTGCCAATATCAATTCTTTGGGCAGCAATAATGCCCAAAACGAATTTTACCTGACGGATCTGGTTGCCATGGCAGTGAAACAGGGCGCTACCTGCCTGGCCATGACAACCGATGACTGCGACGAAATCATGGGAGTCAATGATCGCGCCCAGTTGGCTGAGGCGGCCCGCATCCTGCGGCAGCGCATAAACCGTGATCTCATGTTCTCCGGCGTAACCCTTGTAGATCCTGATCATACCTATATCGATCACGGCGTGGCCATAGGCCCTGACACAACCATCCAGCCAAACTGTTCGCTCACAGAGCAAACCGTAATCGGCAGCGGCTGTCTGATCGAAAGCGGCGTATCCATTAAAGGATGCCGCATTGGTGACAACTGCCATATCAAGGCCGCTTCGGTACTGGAAAATGCAGAGCTTTTCAACGATGTCGCCGTAGGCCCCATGGCGCACCTGCGCCCCGGCAGCGTGCTTAAGGACCATGTCAAGATCGGCAATTTTGTGGAAACCAAGAAAATTGTTATGGGAGAAGGTTCGAAAGCGTCTCATCTAACCTATCTTGGAGATGCGGAAATCGGCCGAAAGGTGAATATCGGTTGCGGAACGATCACCTGTAATTACGACGGTGTCAACAAACACCGCACCGTAATTTGCGATGGTGTGTTTGTCGGCAGCGATGTGCAACTGGTTGCACCTGTCACGGTTGGACAGAACGCCCTGGTAGCGGCTGGCACAACCGTGACACGCGATGTACCCTCCGATGCCTTGGCCATCAGCCGTATTCCCCAAGTAAACAAGGAAGGGTGGCGGCTCAAAAAGAAAACATAATTCCCCTTGATTTATGGGCATTACGGTTTTTGCAATTCCGGTTTCAAATCAAAGATGATATCAAGGCGGCGAAGCGTACGGATAGTACATTGAGGAGCTTTGACGAGCCAACGTAGAGAGTGCTTTGATTTGGAATTGGAATAAACCGTTTGTGCCGAACCTGTCGTACATGCATTGGACAAACTTCGGCTATGAAATGGACACTTGAGTGCAACAGGAAGGGAAGCCGGTGACGGATAACCGTCTGAATAACGCCGTACGCACCCAAATCCTGATCGTTGAGGATGACTGCGGCTTTGCGGAGCTCATGACATCCATACTCGATGACGGGAACTATGATTGTCACTGTGCAGCCAGCGGACGAAAGGCGCTTGGGTGGCTCGGTTCCCATAGTCCCAATCTGGTCATCCTGGATTACTCTCTTCCGGACATGACCGGGGCGGCGTTTATTGAGCAGATGTGGGAGTTAGGGTGTAATATCCCCTTTATCATTGTCACAGGCAAAGATGACGCCAGTCTGGCAGTCGAAATGATGAAAACCGGCGCCTGCGATTATATGCTCAAGGACACCTCATTCCTTGACCGCCTGCTGCCCGTTGTCACTCGCGCGCTTCAGGAAGCCGAAACCCGCGACCGCCTGGAACACGCCAAACAATCGTTGCGCCTGAGTGAAGCGCGATTGGCCCGAGCCCAAAAAATCGCCCGGATGGGGAGTTGGGAATGGGATCTCAACGTCGGAAACATCTACTGGTCGGACGAACTCTACCGCATCTTCGGCTTTACTCCGGGCGAACCTGAAAAAATCAGCAAAGAATGGATTTTCAGCCTGATTAACTCAGCCGACCTGCCAACCTTCAAAAAAGATATTTTCCATTCCGTCAAAAATCACCAGCCTTTTAACATAATCCATCGCACCAAGTCCCGTAATGGAGGGGAACTGGTTGTCAACATCCAGGGCGAGGTGGAGCGGGGAGAAAGCGGCAAAGCCAACCTCATCTCCGGAACCCTGCTGGACATTACGGCCCGCATCCGAGCCGAGAGCGAGATCCAGCAACTTATCAACTACGATACCCTGACCGGCCTGCCCAACCGCAGCCTGTTGCATGACCGTCTCAGACAAGCCATTGCCCAGGCAGCCCAGGAGAAACATCTTGTCTGGGTGTTGTGCCTTGACCTGGACCGTTTCAAGGGCGTCAACGATACGCTTGGACACCGCGCCGGCGACAAACTGCTTCAGGAGGTGGCCAAGCGCCTGACAGCCTGCGTACGAGAAAGCGATACCCTGGCCCGTCTTGGCGGAGACGAATTTGTCGTTGTCCTGAACGGAGTGGTTAATGAGAAAGGCGTCACCATCGTAGCAAAGAAGATCATGGGGCTGATTTCCGAACCGATTCTCATTGATGGACACGAACTCTACGTCACCACCAGCATCGGCATATCTGCCTACCCCATGGACGGCGAAGACGGCCATGCCTTGCTGAAGCATGCTGACCTGGCCATGTACAAAGCCAAGGAACTGGATCGTAACAACTTTTATTTCTTTTCCCATGACTTGAACATAAAAGTCATGGAACGGATGATGCTGGAAAACTCCATGCGCAGAGCGCTGGAGCGGAATGAATTCTTTCTGCTCTATCAACCCCAGGTTGATGCCCGCACCGGATGCATCACGGGAGTGGAATCGTTGTTGCGCTGGAATCACCCCGATATGGGGCTGCTGACACCGGACAGATTCATCTATCTGGCCGAGGAAACCGGTTTTATCATGCCTCTCAGCGAATGGGTCCTGTTAAGCGCCTGTCGTCAGAACAAGGAATGGCAAAACCAGGGGCTCTCTCCGGTACGGATATCGGTCAATCTGTCGAGCAAACAATTCGCTCAGCAGCGGCTGGATGAAATGATTTCGGCGATTCTGGTGGAAACCGGCCTCGACCCGCAATGGCTGGAACTGGAGATCACCGAGAGCGCCATCATGAAAAACGCCGAGCAAAACATTACCATACTGCGCAAGCTGAAAGACATGGACATTGCCCTGACCGTTGATGATTTCGGCACCGGTTATTCATCACTCTCCTACCTGAAACACTTTCCCATCACTCGCCTCAAAATCGACCGTTCCTTTGTTCGTGACATCACCATCAACCCGGACGATGCAGCCATTGCCGAAATCATTATTGCCATGGCCCAGACGCTCAAACTGGGCGTCATCGCCGAAGGAGTCGAAACCAGGGCGCAAATGGAATTTCTCTCCTTCCACAACTGTGTGGAAATGCAGGGTTACCTGTTCAGCCGTCCTGTGCCGGCAGACCAGTTTGCCAGCCTGCTCAAGCACGGGCTGCCCATCCATTAATCCCATTTCAAATCGCTGATGACAAGAACCGGCACAAACCAATAGCTGGTTCAGATGATAAGCTTTTTTTCCCGCAGGATCTTTTCCACCCGTTTGGGATCCTCAACGGTAAAAGCAATTTTGACCCATTGTTTTTTGAGTTTAGCGAAGAAGATCTTGTCGCGGGTGGGGCGTTTCTGGTCTTCGGGAAACCAGGTTGTAAATGATCCTGTTCCGTGCAGCCGCCATTTTCCGTTCCAGATGGTCGGTTCTTTAACCACAATGTGTTTGATATCGTCAAATGCGACCCGTTTCGGTTCCCGGGTGGGGTAGTAGTAGCGTTTGAAGATGATGGCGTCTTCGGTAAGAATCACCAGGCTGTCCGAGTAGATCGTTTCGTTTTTCCTCTCAACCATTTTTAAACCCCCTGAATAGTTCTCATACAATCAATCAGCCCGCTCAAATCATCAGGACTTTCATACCCGGCCCGTTCCAGCAATGGCGGTGCCGCTTCTTCCGCCGGGATGCGGGGATAGGCGCTGTCGGTCAGGTGGTGCATGAGCCGCATGGTGCGGAAAGCGTCGAACCAGCCGTGGAACGAGGCCATCAGGCGCTGTTCATCCGGGCTGTTTTTGAGCAGGTTGTCCCAGGCTTCCCCGAAACCTGCCTGTTCCAGGTATGCCCGCAAGAGAGAGGAGATTTCCCCGGCGCGTCGCAGCAACCAGCTGCCATCTGCGCCGCCATGCCCGGCCACGCACGCTAGCCAATTTTCCAGAATTCCGAATAACAGCGGTTGATAGAAAAGAAGCTGGCGCTCTCCTTTGGCAAGCATGTCTCCCACGGCTCGACCTGTGCCGAAAGGAACACGGTGGGAAGAACGGGGCGAAGGGTGAACGATGGTGCCGCGAAGTGAAGCAATGCCACAGGTTTTGTGCACCTGCTGAAGAAAATAGAAATCTTCACCGGCCTGACGACGGTTCATGCCTCCGCTCGCGACATAGGCCGAAGCCTTGCAGGCCATGGCGCTGCCGACGGTATGAAAGGCATAGGGCGAACCGGCCAGCTCCATGCCCAGCACATAAACCCGCAGGAACAACTCATAACGGTCTATGGCCGCCTGCCCAGCCGGATCTCCTGCCGGACGATGCCTGAAAGGAATGGATGCGCCGCCAGCGCCACAGGCTGAGAAATGAGTTATTATGGCGCCTAGATAATCCGGTTGCACCAGGGTATCGGCATCCAGACAGATCAGCAACGGCTCTCCATCGCTGAAATCCAGACACGTCAAAGCCAAGTCGATTCCGATCTTGCGCGCCAGGCCCACCCCCTGTTTAAGAGGAAGTTCGTTGCCCACTGAAGCGGCATCGACCCAATACAGATTTTCCAGCCCGTACTCCTTTTTCCATTGGGGCAGCGCTGCCAGCGTAGCCAGGTTATCGGCCTGTTCCTCGGATGATGCATCGGATCGCTGGTTGACAACTACCAGTATCAGGGTCTGCGCCAAAAGAGCACGCGGGTTGGCTGAAAGTGACTGCAATGTTTGGGGAAGATTGCCGTACTCCGCCAGCGCGGGAATCACCACGGCAGCGCGAAAGGTGCAGTCAGGGTGGCTCTGGATTTTCCAGGGCTCCAAAGCAGCGCGTTTACGCAGATAAGCTGCGACAGCCGGGGGATAGTGGCGGACCGATATGATTGGGGACACTCTTGTTTACTCCTTACTTAAACAGCAACAGGCATTCATAACTTGACAATCACACCTCGGATAAGGCTCAATCGGTTATCTCATAATGGGGGATGGCGTTACAAGTCCCGAAAAAGAAAGGCTTCACATGAAAGCGGTCATCCAGCGCGTCAACTCCGCAAACGTCGTGGTTGAGGGAAAAACAGTCGGGGAAATCGGCAAAGGTATTCTGGTTTTGCTTGGTGTGGAAAAAGGTGACGACGAGACCAAGGCAGACTGGCTGGCGGAAAAGATCATTTCGTTGCGGATTTTCAGCGATGAGGCGGGTAAGATGAACCTTTCGTTGCAGGATATAGGGGGAAGCCTGCTGGCTGTCTCCCAATTCACCCTGGCTGGCAACTGTGCAAAGGGACGAAGACCGTCATTCGACACTGCCGCCCCGCCGGATGAGGGCAAACGGCTGTATGACTACTTTGTTGATGCCATCAGGCAGCGGGGAATTACAATGGCCACAGGCATCTTTCAGGCCGACATGCAGGTCACGCTAGTCAACGATGGACCGGTAACCTTTATACTGGAAAGATAGTAGTCAATCCCGCGCCGCTCGATTCCAGTCACAATGGACAAGCATTGACCATATGCAGTACAAAACTCACGTATCCTCATTGCCTGCCAATTGATCCAAAAGTAACAACTGGTCAACGCTTGTGGAAAGAAAAACCGGACACCCTGCCCGCTCCGGAAGGCGAAGATCAACCTCGTAACGATCGCCTACAAAGAGTACTTTTTGCGGCGGTAAGCCAATTGTCTTCAGAACCTGCTGCAACCGTTCCTCATCCGGTTTTGCCCGCCAGGTGTCTTCGATAGAGAAAACGGCATTGAAGCAACCGCCGATACCCAAAATATTCGTAATGCGCTCCACCAAAACACGATTGTTATTGGTATACACGTATAATGCAAACCGTTGTCGAAGGCGGTTCAGCAGCGCAACGACCCGCTCGTCACGCACCAGAAACGACTCGGGGGTCAGATACGTGTGAAAGAAGGCATGCACATCGGATATACTGCCGCCCAGCGAACGGCAGACCGCGGAGAGTGTCCGGACAACGCCACGCTCCGCCAGTTGGCGCCGGGTTTCAGCCATCGCCCGGCGAGCGTCCTCCACATTCACCTGCAACAGTCCGCTAAGGTAGACAGCAGCCCCCTCCTGAATAGTAGCGGCAAACTCGTCCGAAACATACAAGGTGCCGTCCAGATCGAATACAATCGCCCCAATCTCCCCGGCAGGAGGAAGGCTGATGTCAGCTTGTCCATTGAAAATGTATTTGGCAGTGCCGTTGCTATGACATGCGGTTTCCATCATAAATTATCCCTAACTTCTTTCAAAAACTATTTACCCTTAAGCATGATATAATTGATGCATCTCATAAATCTGGCGCTTAACCTCTTGACGCAACCGGAGTGGTTCCAGCACCTCGGCATGCATGCCATAGGAAAGAACCCAGGAAGCCAGTTCCATCTCCCCGGCTGCCTCGAACTCAATGACCACCCGCCCTTCATGGTCAGTTTCAACCTTTTGTCCCGGCCGCCAGACACGCTCCCGCACGGCATGGGCAATCTTGGGCGAAAAGCGGACCCGCACTTTCATGGGAATATCGTTCACCAGCCCAAAGGCGCTTCTGAAGTGAAGCTCGGGTTCGAAATCAGCCGGAATCTCGAATTGCTGTCTCGTCACGCTAACACCTCTGACCCGCTCAAGAGCAAAGAGGCGCATTCCATTCCGGTTATGGGCATACCCCAGCAGATAGATGCCACCCTTATGAAACACCAGGGTATAAGGATCCACTTCATACTCTTCGATTTCCGTGAGTCCTTTTTTTGCATATGCCAGCCTTAGCCGATACTGGTGAAGCAATGCCCGCTGGAGTTCTTCGAAATGCCCCGAAGCAGTGCTGTAATCGCGTGCCCCATGCAATATCGGCAGGGATACGCGCGCAATACGCTCCAGATGAGCCACATACCGGTCCGGCAGTACCGATGTAATGGCACGAAACAGATCATCGATCTCGGCCTGGAAGGGGGTGCCAGCCAGATGAACGCCCAGCGAACGGAGTAAAAAGAGGGACATCAACTGGTTCAGGGTAAAGGTTATGGGGGGAATATTGCGGGATTTGGTAAGAAAACTGTAGACTTTTTTCCCTTGCTGCCATTCGGTAGTGAGTGTGTAGCCGGCCTCTTCCACGGCATTCAAGTCACGACGGATCGTGCGCCGGTCAACACCGCACTCTGCCGCCAGTTCGTCCAAGGTCATGCCGCGCCGTGCTTCCAAAAGGCGGATAATGCCGTGCAACCGGCCAGCCTGGGAATATTTTTTTGCCGGTTTACCCTGCAGCATATTCACACCTTGCCGAAAAGATAAATCTGGCTACAATGATAGCCAACTTCCGTGAAGAACAACGTCAAAGGTCCGACCAAGGCAGTGTAACCATTTGAACCAATTTTACAATCTCTTTCTGACATATGGCAGCACACTCCACGACACCCTGAGTCAACCGGGTTACGGCTGTCTTTTCATTTTAAGCTTTCTTGCTTCCAGTCTGCTCCCCGTCGGGTCGGAATGGTTGTTGGTGCTGATGCTGGCCAAGGGATATCCGCCGCTGGCGACCGTAATAACCGCCACAGCCGGCAATTACCTTGGCGCACTGTCCACCTATCTGATCGGTATCCTGGGCGGAGAATGGTTGATCACCCGCGTCCTGCGGATCTCGCGAGAGCAACAGGAGCGGGCACGTGGTTTTTACCAGCGCTATGGTGTTTGCACGCTTTTTTTCAGTTGGCTGCCGATCGTCGGCGATCCCCTTTGTCTGGTGGGGGGCACAATGCGAACGGATTTCCGTTTATTTACTCTTCTCGTAGCCTCGGGCAAGCTTACCCGCTATGCCGTCGTAGCCTGGGTCAGCCTGCTGGCGTCAAGCTGAAAGTCAAAAGATGCCCGGCCAGCGGACCGGTATACGGAGGCCGTGCTGATATGGGGAGCACATGCGTACAGAACAGGACACTTTAGAAATCGGCGCCAACCAACGTTTCCAGGGCTATGATCGCATCATGGGCAGTATTTCCTGGTTGCTGATCGCCCTGGTCACCCTTGATATCAAGCTCGCTCCCACCGGCCATTCCAGTCTGATTTTTCTGGCAGCCTTCTGCATCCTGCTGTTCTTATATAACATCAATGCCCGCTACGGATTCTTTTCCCGCCGTTACGGTCAATTCAAGACGTTTATCGACCTGATGGTTTTTCTGGCATTCATTATCGCCGTCTGCTGGTATACCGGCCGCATAACCAGCCCGTTCATGTCGCTGATCTATCTGGTGCTGATGGCCACGGCCTTGACCCAGGGGCGGCGAATTACCTACCTCATGGCCGGCTTGGCGATCACGTCCTATATCCTGCTTGCCTCGGAAGAATTGAGAGAATTCTACAGTTTTACCCGCATTCTGGAGATATTCCCTTACATGCTGATCGCCCATCTGGGAGCCATGCTGGCAGGAGAGACGGAAAACGCCCGGCGTGAGGTGGAGCGGCTTTCCCTGACCGACGAAGTGACCGGCATGCACAACATGCGCAACTTCTTCCTGCTATCTAATATCCAGGAAAAACTGGCCAAGCGGCATGGCCGGCACTTCAGCATTTGCATGATCGATGCAGATGGCCTCAAAGCGATCAATGACCAGTACGGGCACTTGGCCGGTACAGAGCTGATCCGGCAAGTCGCCGCCATGATCAAGGCAAATATTCGCAGTTCCGATATCTGTGCCCGCTACGGCGGTGATGAATTTGTAATCATGTTCAACGAAACCCGCAAAGATGAAGTGGCAACAACCGTTGAACGAATATTAAGCAACATGGCCGCAACTCCTTTCCCGTTCGAAAGCGAGTACCTGACCACCACCCTCTCGGCCGGACTTGCGGAGTACCCTGCAGACGGCCACGATATCAAGGCTGTCATGGCCAATGCCGACACGGCCATGTACCTCAGTAAACGCGCCGGTAAGAACCGCCTTACCATCTACAACGCCAAACATTGACCGGCGCATTAATCGCGTCAACGGCAAACAATCACCATTCCTGCTCGTCCCCTCCTGACACAAACAATCAAAACAATAAGACATAAATGGCACACCCCATCCTGCGTGGTACAATAGGAGCGGAGGTACAAGCCATGAAGATCTTCATCAGCGGCGGCACCGGATTTGTCGGCGGGCATGTGATCCGTGAACTTTTGAACAAGGGACATGAGCTGCGCCTGCTGGTACACCGGCGCAGCCCGGCAGTTGAGGGAGTAGAGCAGGTTGAAGGGGATGTTACTACGCTGGAAAGCTTTGAAACATCATTGCAAGGATGCCACGCAGTCATCAATCTTGTGGGGATTATCCGCGAATTCCCTTCAAAAGGAGTCACGTTCGAGAAGTTGCACGTACAGGCAACCGCCAACATGCTGGCCGCAACGCAACGCATCGGTATCAGTCGTTATGTGCACATGTCCGCCTTGGGTACGCGCCCTGATGCCCACTCAAACTACCACATCAGCAAATACCGGGCCGAAGAACTGGTGCGGGCGTCACAACTGGACTGGACCATTTTACGCCCCTCGTTGATTTTTGGCCCCAAAGATGGCTTTGTCAATTTACTGGCAGCGCAACTTCGTCATGCGCCGGTCATGCCGATCATAGGCAAAGGTCTTTACCGGCTCCAGCCGATCCATGCCGATGACGTGGCCCGCTGTTTCGCTCTGTCCCTGGAAATGCCCGAAACCATCGGGCAATGCTTCGAGCTTTGCGGCAACGACCGGCTCCGCTATATTGATCTGCTGGATGCCATAGCCTCGGCCATGGGCAAATCGCCGCCAATAAAACCGCATGCGCCCCTGGGACTGATGAAACTGGTTATTCCAGTCATGCAGCACATCCCTCAGTTTCCCATCACCAGCGATCAGCTTCAAATGTTGCTGGAGGAAAGTATCTGCGACGGGCACTGGAAAAAAATTTTTAAGTTCGAACCGCGTGATTTTAAAGAAGGAATTCGAGAATATCTGAGAAATTAACAATGAAAGACTTGACGTCCATAGTTCTATACTGTATAAAGCCGTTCTATGTTTTGGAAAAAAAGTATTAAATTTTTGTCTTCGCAGCTTATAATAATCATTTTACTCGCATCGGCGGGGCTGTGTCTTGCCGCCCAGAAAAGCAACGGCTCTACCACTACCGCCCCAAAAGAATCTTCCTCACCGATAGTCACGGCGCTGGAGGGACTCGTTCTCAAGGGTAGCCCGCGCGAACCGGTGGACGGTGTCGCCTCCTATTACGCCAAACGCTTCGAGGGACGCAGGACAACCTCGGGACATCGCTATCACCCCGATAAAATGACCGCCGCACATGAATCCCTGCCACTGGGAACGGTCGTGCGGGTCGTCAATCCGGCCACAAAACAGGAAGTTCACGTCGTCGTCAATGACCGCTGCGCGCGGAAGCCGTTTCACTTCATCGATCTTTCGCGGGCTGCCGCCAAAAAGATCGGCCTGTGGCGCAAGGGAACCATGAAGGTTGTCATCATCCCCTTGCTGGAAGAGCAGGCATAGAGTCCCCCCCCTTCATCACTAAATCAAAGCAGCTCCGACACGCTCCCGTCACGCCATACGCTTAACATTCAACAATCTGCCCAACACAATGGCGAGCAATGCACATCCGACACTGCACAATGCTCCCATTTTAGCAGCCCCCTGGACAATCGGTTCGGTAAAAGCCTCACCAGCGACAAAAAGGGCAACCGTCATACCGACCCCTCCGATTAGCCCTACGAGGATCAGCTCCTTTTTCCTAACCCCGGTCGGCAATGGATATCCAAGCCGCCGCCCAAACCATCCCATACTAAAGATGCCGCATGTTTTGCCAAGGGCAAGGGAGGCCAGAACCAGCCAGGTTGCGCTGCCGATTGATGTAAAACGCACCCCGGCATTGGCAAGACCAAACAAAAACAAGCCGAAATCCACAACCACTTTCCACTCATGCTCAAACTGAGACATGGCATACTTGTCCGCGGGATTACCTTCAAAAATATGCAGCTTTTCTCTATGTGGGTGGGGTAGAAACGGTACAATAAATACCAGCGAAAGGGCAGGATGCAAATGAGCCTTATACAGCCCGAACCAACTGAGTGCCCCTCCGGCGAGCAAGTACGGCCAATAGCTTTTCACATTGAAACGGAGCAAAAAATAAGCAACAGCCATGCCGGCAGCAGTCAACAACAACCACATCGGCAGGACAGGGTTACTGGGATCGGGATAAAAGATAGCAATAATTGCGAGACCGACAGCATCATCGGCAACGGCCAGCAAAAGCAAAAAAGAAATCGCCGGATGCCGCTCCCCAAAAACAATGCGGGCCGCCAGCCATGCCAGGGCAATATCTGTGGCGGTAGGCACACCCCACCCCTGACGCAGATCCGGAGCGCCGGCAATAGTGTTCAGACATAAATAAACAATAATCGGACCAACTACGCCGCCAAGAGTAGACAAGAGCGGATTTACCGCTTTGCGTAACGGATGCAGGTCCCCCCCCGGCATACAGCTTTGAGTTATTTCAGCCGCCGCAATACCGAAGAATAGCATCATAAAGATATCATTAGTCAGGAAATGAAAGCTAAAGGAGCCGATAAGGTGGCCATGATTGAAATGAATGTAGTTTTCAGGAAAAACGTTTGCCCAGATTAGAGCCACCACTATCCCGCTGATCAACGGAACGGAAAACTCCCGTAACATATTGATGCGACGACGCATAACAATTCCACTCTCTTTCCGATGCTGCACACGCTAGTGCCTTATAACTCGTGTTTCCGTTTTTGTCGTATTTATAAAGTTTGCTTCAGGCTGTCACTATAAACGAAACCGTAAAAGTAGTGCCTTTCCCGGCCGTACTGGCAACTTTTATGCGCCCGCCCAGGTTTTCCACGAGCCTTTTGGTCACAAAAAGCCCCAGACCGGTACCTTCGCCCAGCTTTTTGGTAGTGAAGTAAGGCTCGAAAATCCTGGACAGAATTTCTTCGGGGATGCCCGGCCCGGTATCACGTATGATGATGTCGATTTCATCCAGGCATGTTGAAACGCTTTTCACGAGCAGATCCCCGCCACACTCCTCCATTGCCTGCAAGGCATTCATGACAAGATTGAGTAGTATCTGCTTGAGTTTATTACCGTCAATAAAAAGAACCGGAAGTTGAAAATCAAGCTGCCTTGAGATATTGATGCCGCGCCGGGCCGCCTCGAAGCCAAGGAAATCAAGGATAAATGATATGGTGAGATTGATGTCAACTTCAGTGGGAGTATCGTCGTGGCCGCTGAAATTCAAAAGTCCGCGGGTCATTTGGGACAGGCGTTGAGCCTCGGCGCTGATCCGCGCCACCATTTCCTGGACAAATTCGGAAGTGTCCTGTTCCCGCATGATCATCTGGGCAGCGGAAATAATAACGGACAATGGAGCATTTAGTTCATGAACCACACCAGCGGAGATTCTGCCCAATTCAGCCAATTTTTCATTATGGGCCAAATGTTTCAGGAGATCTTCGTTGATAGCTCCATCGCAATAATTGGCAGGCAGTCTATTCATGCTCGCTCCGGGGTATCGGCACACAGCAGCGGAAGCCGCCCCCGAGGGCGGCTTCCATAGTTTCTCGGATAACAGGCAAAATTACATATTGTATCCTGATTCGGAATGTTGCGTCTGGTCGAGACCAATGATCTCATCCTCTTTTTCCACCCTCAGGCCAATGGTCTTGTCAAGGATGAAGGATATTATCAGGGTAACGATCACGGCGTAAGCGCCAGCAGCCACAACCGCGATCAACTGGGTCATAAGCTGTTTGGCATTGCCGGCAAGCAGGCCGGTTGCGCCGACGGTTGCAAACACACCGGTCAGGATAGCGCCAAAAGTACCACCGATACCATGGACGCCAAATGCATCCAGCGAGTCATCGTATTTCAGTTTGGCTTTCATCAGCACGCCGCCATAGCAGACGATACCGGCAGCAATGCCCATCAGCAAGGCAGCGCCCGGCTGTACAAAACCGGCAGCCGGAGTTATGACAACCAGGCCGGCCACGATGCCTGAACCGAATCCGAGAGCGCTCGGCTTGCCGGAGTGAATCCATTCCGCAATCATCCAGGAAAGGCCGGCAGCCGCCGGTGCAATGGTAGTTGTAGCGAACGCCAGACCTGCAAGACCGCCTGCAGCGTCAGAGGTATTGACACCAACGATTGCCGAACCGGCATTGAATCCGAACCAGCCGAACCAGAGCAATCCAACACCAAGCAACGTCATGGGCAGATTATGCGGCGCCATGCGTTCTTGCGGGAAACCGTGACGTTTGCCGAGGAAGGCCAGAAAGACGAGGGCCGAGATCCCGGACGAAAGGTGAACAACCGTACCACCGGCAAAGTCCAGGGCGCCCTTCTTGAAGAGCCAGCCTTCGGTCATCCAGACCCAGTGGGCCAGCGGATCATAGACCAGGGTTGTCCAAAGCAGCACGAACAAACAGTAGGCGGAGAACTTGACGCGTTCCGCCATGGCGCCGGAAATCAAGGCCACGGTAATCATGGCGAACATGCACTGGTACATGGCAAACACGAGCTCCGGGATTGAGCCCGGTTCTTTGGCGTAGTTCTGGAACAGCGCCCAATCAACGGTGCCGCTGGCTGCGTCTTTCATAATGATCAGACCATCCAGCATGGTTTTGCTCAAGTTGCCGATCAGCCCCATACCGCCCACGTCAGGCGCAAAAGCGAGCGAATAACCGATAATTGCCCACTGTACGCCAACGATACCCATTGCAACCAGAGAATGCATCATGGTTGAAAGTACGTTCTTCTGGCGAACCATACCGCCGTAGAACAGAGCCAGGCCGGGAATCATCAAGAGAACCAGCGCTGATGAAACCAGCATCCAGGCTGTGTCGCCGGTATTGAGCACCGGCTTGACATCGGGAGGTGTTGCGGGCGCCGCGGCCGGAGCGGCTGTTGGATTTGCGATTGCCGATGGTGCCGCGGAAGTTGCGGCTGGCGTTGAAACTGAATCGGTTGGGGGTGTTGCAGGTTTGCTTTCTTCGGCATATACCACAGCCGTCAGTGAGAGCAGCATGATTGCTAAAAGCAATGCGATACTTCTTCGTATCATGGGAAAATCCTCCAATTGTTTTTATATAGCTATTATTTTCGCCTCTTAAATTGCATCGTTACCTTTTTCACCTGTACGAATGCGGATAGCGTCTTCCATGGGAAGGACGAAGATCTTGCCATCGCCGATCCGTCCGGTCTTAGCTGTTTTTTCGATTACTTCCAACACCCTGGCGACCAAATCATCGGAAACAGCAAGTTCGAGCTTAATCTTGGGAACAAAATCGACAACATACTCTGCGCCGCGGTAAAGCTCGGTATGCCCTTTCTGGCGGCCAAATCCCTTGACCTCGCTAACGGTAATGCCTTCGACCCCGATCTCGTTGAGAGCGTCTTTGACCTCATCAAGTTTAAACGGTTTGATTATTGCCTCAATAAGCTTCATTGCTTGCCTCCAGTATCTAAGATTGATTTATTGGCGTATCACTTTTGAACTTTGAAATATGCGTGGATCTGTTAATTGTGCTTCACCACGAAGTACGTGGTGAAGCACCTTAATAAGATATTACTCTTCTCCCTTGTGGTGTCCACCCAAAGGAAGCTGCCGCAAATTGAAATCAGGATAAGCGGTAACTGCGACCTCATGCTGGTCCAAACCTTCCAACTCCTGATCCCTTGGCACTCGCAGGCCAACAACCGCATCGAGCACCTTGAAGAAAACATACGATATAACGAAGACATAGACAATATTGGTCAGCGTACCGATGCACTGGGCAACGAACTGGCCGGAATCGCCATAAAACAACCCGGTTACACACCCCTTGACGCCGTTAAAACCGTCGCCGTATTTACCATCAGCAAAAAGCCCAAGAGCAAGAACGCCCCATGCGCCGTTGGCACCATGAACTGAAACAGCGCCGACCGGATCATCAACTTTCAGGACCCGTTCTACGAAGAATACGCTGAGCACACAGAGAATACCGCCAATTACGCCGATCAATACGGCAACTGGAGCAGTAACGAAAGCGCAAGGCGCTGTGATGGCAACGAGACCAGCCAAAAGGCCGTTGGCACTCATGGAAATATCAGGCTTACCATAACGAATCCACATGTAGACCCAAGAAGAAACAGCGCCACCAGCGCCTGCCAGCATGGTGTTTGTTGCGACCACGGCAATGCGCAGGTCGGTTCCGGCCAGGGTTGAACCGGCATTGAAGCCGAACCAGCCGAAAGCGAGGATGAAGCAGCCAACTACCGCCATAGGAATGTGGTGTCCCGGAATCGGGTTGGGAGAACCATCCTTGTTGAACTTGCCGATACGCGGCCCGAGTACTATGGCGCCTGCCAGGGCGCAGACACCACCGGTCAGATGGACGACAGACGACCCGGCAAAATCTACGTGGCCGTGGCCGAGACCGAACATGTTACCCAATTGGGAAAGCCAGCCGCCGCCCCATACCCAGTTGGCGTAAAGAGGATAGATAATGCCGGAAACGAACAAACCATAGATAAAGAATGACTTCATGTTCCAGCGTTCGGCCATTGAACCGGTTGGAATGGTGGCAGTAGTATCCATGAACACCATCTGGAACAGAAACAGGGCAAAGATGGAAGCGTCATAAACCTTTTCGCCGAGGAAGAAACCAGTAGTGCCGAACAAACCGAAATCCTTGCCGAACAAATGGACAGTAAATTCACTGCTGAGAGCCTTGGCCCCGCCGAGTGTGGCTATTCCGCCGACGCCTCCCATCTGCAGGGCAAAACCGCAGATCCAATAACCGAGCAGGCCAAGACCGTAGACCATGAAGTTCATTGCCATAGTGTGGCCTGCGTTTTTAGCACGGGTAAAGCCCGTTTCCGCCATGGCGAACCCGGCCTGCATGAACATGACCAGAAAGCCGCAGACCAAGGTCCAGACCATGTTGATGGATATCCTGTTATGACCGGCCACATCGGCAACCTTGGCGGCCAGCGGTTCACTTTTACCCATTTTGTCGAGGTCTTCCTGGGATGGGGCGTTAGCGGAGCCTCCAACGATATCGCTTGCCACGCCGGTATTAGCGCCGGACGGATCGAGCGTAACTTTTGGCGCCGTTGGAGCAGCAGGAGCCGCTTCCGCTTTTTTCTCGGATGTTGTAGTGGCCTGTACGGGAGCGGAATCTTTTTTCTCCTCGGCCATAGCCGTGAGCGGAAGTAACCCGGCCAGCAGTATCAGCATGATCGCACTTAGAAATAATTTCAGTTTCATTGAGAATTCTCCCTCACAAAATTGTCGTTGAAAGCTTTCGGAACTAGACGGCGTCATTACCGCTTTCGCCCGTCCTGATTCTGACCGCTTCTTCCAACGGAAGAACGAATATCTTGCCATCTCCGATTCTTCCGGTTTTTGCGGTGTTCTGGATTGTCTCAACGACTTTGTTGAGCAGAGCATCGTTGACTGCGATTTCAAGTTTTATTTTTGGAATGAAATCGACTACATATTCGGCGCCACGGTAAAGCTCGGTGTGCCCTTTCTGTCGTCCGAACCCTTTCACTTCGCTGACCGTAATACCCTCAACACCAATTTCATTAAGGGCATCCTTAACTTCGTCAAGCTTGAAAGGTTTTATGATCGCCTCGATGAGTTTCATTCAGCAAACCTCCTTGTGTTCGTGTTTCACTCAAACTTCCGGAAAAATGGGGGGTAACGAGCCCCCCTGAATTGAAGGAGGAGTTGTCAGGGAAAGTTGATGTCAAGCTGGGTTGTAAAGGTATTGCCGCCAGCGAGTCCCTTTTCTTTGTAGATGTCATATCCGAAGATAACGGAAACGTTTTTGGAGAAGGCCCATGAAACGCCGAAATTCACAGAGCTGTCCGTGTTGTGGCCGCTCATGTAATCAACCGCCATCCAGAGCTTGTCGGAGATTTCGCCCATGGTCCGGTCCCAGGAGAGGAGCAGGCCGTCATTATCCGCATTACCATTAATGTTAGCCAAGGCGCGTCTGCTGCCGTTATAGTATCCGGCGGAAACCCTGCCGAGAGAGGGAACGGAGCCGAAAGCTGGGATGGTTTTGGCGATCAGACCATAGGCAATGTTCTGGCCGGAGACTACAGCGCTAGCAATACCTTTGGATTGTTGAATTCCGATATTGTACATACCGGCCGCCAGGGCGGGAGAACCTTTAAAAAGGGAGTCTTCGGGGGTACCGATCTTAAAATTGCCGCTTATGGGATGGTTATCATTCGGATCACTAGCCACGGTTAGGTAATCGAAGCCCACTTCCATCTGCAACTTCTCAAAAGGAAGCACCCCTGCCGTTAACCCGATATCCATTGTATTCCAGTCCCTGGTAGCTCCACTGTGCGCGTTGTGCGAGGACCTGAAATAGTTGTCGATGCCGAGATGAAGCGTCTTGTACGCCTGGACGTCCGTAGAGGGTATCCAGATCTGCGTTGAAGGGGTCGCCATTGCCACACCGCTTGCCAAAGCTACTACCGCTCCTGCCATTGCCAAAATTCTTCCCAGTTGCATCATTCCTCTCCTTTTCATCGTTGATTTCGAACTGTGATGGGATGAAAACCATTTGGGTCTCATCGCTGCACGTTCTGTAGAGTATAAAAGATGGTTAGGCACAATCCCCGATAGTCTGCCATGAGGAATTGTTTGTAATACTTAGCACAGAGTGTGCCATTGCCACATTTTATCATTAAAACAGCATGTTACTGTTTTTAGAGAGAAATAACTTCGTTTTTTTCGCTAATCGTCAAGCGGCAATGCCTGTATTTTGAGCAAACAAGAGGTTAAGATGTAAGCATAGTACGGAATCATCATTTTCCTTGTCCTTTGCTTATGCCATCCCTAACTGGCGGCAGCGGCATCAAGTCACGCGAATATGAGGTCCAGAGCATTGCACAAGGACATGGAAAATTCTAAAAAATAAACAAGATCTTTTTTATCTTCTTGACAGTTTTTTGATTGGCTGATATTTAATTTTTATCGACACCGAAATTTATGCAAGGAGAACATAGTATGAGCTTAACCACACTCGTTACCCAGCAGGCCCCTGATTTCACAGCAGAAGCGGTCATGCCCGACAATACGTTCGGCAACATCGTGCTTTCCAACCTTAGGGGCAATTACGTTATTCTCCTGTTCTATCCATTGGACTTCACCTTTGTCTGCCCTTCCGAAATTCTGGCCTTCAACAAACAGGTGGCAACCTTCAAAGCCAAAAAATGCGAAGTAATCGGCATTTCCGTTGACTCGAAATTCACCCACCTGGCATGGAAAAACACCCCGGTGGAAAATGGCGGCATCGGCAACATCCAATTCCCGCTCGTTCAGGACCTGAACAAGGAAATTGCCAAATCTTACGGCATCCTGCTGAATAATTCGGTAGCACTGCGCGGCCTTTTCCTGATCGACCCCACCGGTACGGTCCGCCACTCCATCGTCAACGATCTCCCGCTCGGCCGAAGTGTCGTCGAGGCAATCAGAATGCTTGACGCGGTGCAGTTTGCCGATACCCATGGTGAGGTTTGCCCCGCCAACTGGCAGGAGGGTGAAGAAGCGATGAAACCCACTGCTGAAGGCGTTGCCGACTATCTGGCAAAATACGCCAAGTAAACTTGTGCGGCGCAGCCAGCCGGTTGCGCCGTTTTGTCCTCCGCCCGCACGGAGCTGCCTGTATGCGTCTACATGAAATTGAAAATACCCCTCTTCTTTTCGGTCATGACCGGCGAAACGGAATCGTTGCTGTTGAACCGGCCGGTCACTTCGTACGCCTGTTTTTCAGGACCGACCATGGCGTTCAATTTCACGATGATCCATTTCAGCCATTCATTCTGATAAGCGACCCCAGCTTAGTCACCGGCTGCCGGGCCCCCTGCTCCGTACGTCAATTGGCAGGAGAAGGCGCTTTCAACTTCCAGTTGTTATTCGATTCATGGGCCGACTGTTTGAAAGCACGCGATGCACTGGCGTCCAAGACCGGCATTAGCCCAAGCGCAATCAACGCTCCTTACCTGTTCATCTCCGATCTCTCGCACCAATATCTGTTGAGCACCGGGACAACGCTTTTCAAGGGAATGGATTTTCAGGATTTGCACCTGCTGACCCTGGACATCGAAACATTCTGTGCTCCGGGGTATTCCTTCTCCAATCCTGAACGTCCCGAAGACCGTATCATCTCCATAGCCTGCCGTGATTCCCACGGCAAGGAGACCGTCCTGCAAGGCGAGCGGCTGACGGAACCTGAAATGCTGCTGGCCTTGAATGATATTTTCCGGCAAAGCGACCCGGATGTGATTATTGGTCATAATATTTTCCGCTTTGACCTGGACTATATCGGTAAGCGTGCCCGACGTCACGGCGTGAAGCTGACCTGGGGACGAAACGGCTTCGAGCCGCACATAACACCGTCCTCACGTTGGAACCTGGCCGAGCGTTCCTTCGATTACCCCCGTTGGGATATTTACGGACGCCAGGTAATCGACACCTATTTTCTGGTGCAGCACTATGACCTGATTCAGCGCAACCTGGAAAGCCACGGCTTGAAACAGGTTGCCCGCCACTTCGGCGTCGTCGGAGCGGACAGGGTTTATCTGAACGGCAATGACATAGCCGGTCAGTTTTCCCGCGATCCCGAATTACTCTACCGCTATAACCTGGATGATGTACGCGAGACAGAGGCTATCTTTCGTATCCTGGGCTACCCCTGGTTCCTGCAAACACAGATTTTCCCTTACTCTTTCCAAAACTGTCCCCTGAGAGGCAACGCCACCCGTATCAATGCCCTCTTCCTGCGGGAATACCTGTACCGGGCGCACGCCATCCCGGCCCGCACCGCCGAGGCAACTCCCTTTGAGGGGGGCTACACAGAGTTGTTGCATGAGGGCGTTCTTGGACCGATCATACATTGTGACGTAGCTTCGCTTTACCCGTCACTGATGCTGACCTATCGCCTTAAACCGGCACATGAGCCGCTGGGGCTTTTTCTGCCCATGCTGAGTGAACTTCGCCGCTTCAGGCTTGAAACAAAACAGGCTGCCCGCGAGTGCGACAACAGCGGGCAACGTCAGTATCTTGAGGCATTGCAGCAAGTCTTCAAAGTTCTGATAAATTCTTTTTTCGGCTACCTGGGAACACCGCTGCATAACTTCTCCGACCCGACTGCTGCTGCCGAGGTAACGCGTCTGGGTCGGGTAACCATCAAGACCATGTTGGAGTTGCTGAAAAAAGAGGGAGCGGAGCCGGTTGAGGTGGATACGGACGGTATCTACTTTCGCCCGCCAAGCGGCTGTGAACAGGAGGAACAACAACGGGAGCTGGTTGAACGGATTTCGAAACAATTGCCGGAAGGAATCGAGGTGGAGATGGACGGACGGTATCGCACCATGTTTGCCTACAAGACCAAAAACTATGCGTTGCGGGAGTACGGTGGCTCCATCATCATCCGGGGAAGCAGCCTTCGTTCACGCGGCATGGAGCAATACCTCAGGGAATTCATGCGCGAGGCGATCGAACTTTTGCTGACGTCCAAGGGGACAGGTTTTGAACAGATGTACAAGAATTATGCAGACAAACTGCTGACGCGGAATTTTTCGATCAACTGGGTGGCCCGCACGGAGACACTGAACGAAACACTTGCCAATTATCAGGCTAAAGTCCGGGCAAAAAAACGCAATCCCTCGGCCGCCTTTGAAATCGCCGCAAAATCCGAACGCGTCTATCGCGCTGGCGATCAGGTAAGCTACTATATCAGCGGTTCCGGGAAAGACGCCATTGCCTATGAGAACTGCCGTCCGTTGAGCGATTTCGATCCCAGCAGGCCCGACATCAACATCCCCTATTATCTCGACAAATTACGACGCTTGAAAAAACGCTTCGAGCCGTTTTTGCCGAAAAGCCCCACCCTGTTCGATCTCTGAACAGACCAGATGGCACTGTTCCTTCCATCCATGGTCAGCTATGTTCCGATTGAGTCAAAACTGCACGATTTTACAGTACTTGCACGAAACGTTTCTTTGTGGTATGAGACAGCCCATATGTAATTTAATTTACCTGTTCAGGCTAACGAAGGAGACCACCATGAAGAAGCATCAGATGCTCGGTGCACTGTTGATTGTTTTACTACTCGCCATCCCCCTTACCGCCTTTGCCGACCAGCAACCCGAAGAAATTGCCGGAAAAATGGCCACAAAATTTGCCCGGGGCGTTACCAACACGTTTACCTGTATCGGGGAAATTCCCAAGCAGAGCATCCTGACCGTTCGCGACATGGGTGCGCCCGGTTATGCCATCGGCCCGCTGAAGGGAATCGGCATGACCCTCTATCGTGGTTTTATCGGTTTTACAGAAACGATCTTTTTTATGGTTCCCCAACCGGGCTACTACGATCCCACGATCGAGCCTGCTTATGTCTGGCAAGGGTGGGAATCCAAAAAAGAGGTAACTACTCCCACAACTCAGGAAGAAAATAAGTAGTCTGATTATCTGATAAAAACTTAAAAGGCGAACCGCTCAAGGTTCGCCTTTTTTTCTGCAACATGATTTATGCAACAAGTAACGCCAAACGCTGGCGAAGATACGCCTCAAACTCCAAGCGGAACTCGTCCCGCTTCAGGGCCATATCCACCGTAGCCTTCAAAAACCCCAGTTTATCGCCGCAATCATGGCGCAATCCCTCAAACAGACATCCGTACACTTTCTCTTCCTTGGATAGCTTGAGGATTGCATCGGTAAGCTGAATTTCGCCTCCCTTGCCCGGTTCCTGCTGTTCAAGAATGCTGAAGATGCGCGGTGTCAACACGTACCGGCCAATAATGGCCATGTCCGATGGAGCTTCCGCGCGACTTGGTTTTTCCACCATATCAACCACGTCAAACACCCGGTCAGAAACCTTGGTTGCGCGCACGCATCCGTAAGAAGAGATATTCTCCATCGGCACCTTTTCCAGGGCCAGCACCGACCCTTGATGTTTCTCAAAGGCATCCAGCAACTGTTGCAAGCAGGGCCGTTCACTGTCGATAATGTCATCTCCCAACAACACGGCAAAAGGTTCGTTGCCGATAAAGTCCTTGGCGCACAGGATGGCGTGACCAAGCCCCAACGCCTGACGCTGACGCACGTAGAATATGTCGACCATCTTGGAAATTTCCCGGACCCGCAAGAGTTCCCTGTCCTTGCCCTTATCGCAGAGATGCGCCTCCAACTCCACGGAAATATCGAAATGATCCTCAATGGTACGCTTTCCCCGTCCGGTGATGAACAGGATCTGCTCAATACCCGAAGCCACCGCCTCCTCCACCACATACTGCACCAGCGGCTTGTCGATCAGCGGCAGCATTTCCTTGGGTGACGCTTTAGTTGCCGGAAGAAAGCGGGTTCCCAGCCCTGCGACGGGAAAAACAGCTTTTTTAACTTTCATCGTTACACACCTCAAGATATTTTATTGATACAGTGACTTATCATCAGGATACGCGATGCATGAAAAACGGATCGAGCGTAATGCCGATTATACGGAAGAAACTTCGCATCGGCAACGTCGATACATAAAAAATATTAACTAAAATATTTTAAACAACAATACACTATAAACCCTCACGGATCCAGATAATTCAGCAATGGCCGGCTTCCGTTTCGTGACTTCTGCTATTAATTATGCTGAAGTGGTTCTTTTCGCCGACTCGAGAGTATTGTAAAGCAGCATGGTTATGGTCATCGGACCCACTCCTCCCGGTACCGGAGTAATTGCACTGGCCCGCTGGCTAGCCCCGGCAAACTCCACATCACCGACCAACTTCTTGTCTCCGACCCGATTGATACCGACATCGATCACGACAGCACCTTCCTTGATCCAGTCCCCTTTGATCATCTCCGGGCGCCCGACAGCCGCAATAACCACATCGGCCCGGCGCACCACGTCCGGCAGGTCGCGCGTACGGGAATGACAGAGTGTCACCGTGGCATGCTCAGCCAGACACATCATGGCCACCGGCTTGCCGACAATATTGGAACGTCCCACAACCACCACTTCCTTGCCTTTCAACTCGACCCCTGCTTCCTTGAGCATGACCATCACGCCATAGGGCGTGCATGGCTGAAAGACCGGCTTCCCTATGGATAAACGCCCGACATTATAAGGATGAAAGCCATCCACATCCTTGAATGGCGAAATAGCCTCCAGCACCTTTTCCGTGTCTATCTGGGGGGGAAGCGGCAACTGCACCAGAATACCGTGGATTTTCGGATCGTTGTTGAGCTTGTCAACAAGTGTTAGCAGATCTGCTTCGCCGGTATCGGCAGGCAATTTATACTCGACTGAGAAAATACCGGTATCTTTGCAAGCTTTTTCCTTCATGCTGACATACACGCGGCTTGCCTGGTCATCGCCCACCAGCACGACCGCCAGACCGGCGAAGACACCTTTTTTTTGCAGTTCCTGAACACCGGCTGCGATTTCAGTTCTAATTTTAGCGGCAATTGCCTTGCCGTCAATGATGTGTGCCATCTGGGCCCTCCTTCACAATGCAGCGAATTTTAGTATCATACCGGCTGCCAGCCTGCTTTGTAAAGCAGGTTGGCGCAAAAAAGAAGACCTGCCGGACTGTAACAACCCGACAGGTCTTCGCTTTGGCGCAACCATTCTTCCAGCGGCACTTCAGCCCGCGCAACATCCTCCACCGGCGCAACCCGCCGGCTTGGGAGCCTCGGTTTTAGGGCAATACCCTTCCTTGTACCAGCCGCCTCCCTTCAGACTGAAAGCGCTCGAAGAGATAAGCTTCTCAACCTTGCCCCCGCATTCCGGGCATTCGCTGGCAGGTGGATCCGAGAATTTCTGACGCAGCTCAAATTGATGGCTGCAAGCTGAACAACGGTATTCATACATTGGCATGGTAGTCTTTTTCCTCCTGATTCTTGTGTAGCTATAGCTAAGATACTGATTGTTCCTCCAGTTTGTCAAGTACATGGTCATACAACCTTTGCATAGCCGTCATTTGGCAAATTTCCCCCAAAAGTGTCTTCTGACGATCCAGCCCACAGGTATCATCTTTTTTGCACATTTTTTTCATACTCACGCTTGCATCGAGCTAAAATAGCGTTACATTTTACTGGCAATCAATCTCACACCACATATCAACAACAAACAATCAATACAAGATATTCTGAATCAGCAAGTTAAATGCACTGGAACTAAAGATTTCACCGTCTCTTTCACAGCCGGGCATCGATCCATTAAAAATACAATTATGCCAAAGGAGGTGAATCCAACCCCCTGCAGGATGCAGTTACACGGAAGTGTAAACGACGTGTCATCAGTTCAGAAAGGAGGTTAATTTGATGGGTATAAAATGGATTCTACGAGCGCTCGCCAGCATCCCACTCCTGGCGGCTTCCACCGCCTGGTCGGCGGAAGTGCACGGCAGAAGTTCCACCCAGTTCCTGTGGTTTAACGACATTTACACCGGAAACAAACAAGCCGAATTCGGGGAATACCTGAACCTGTCGATTACCAAGATCGACAAGGAAGGAAAATTTACGATCCAGGGCTATGGCCGCCTCACTCAGGATGTTCGCAATGGCCAGGGAGGAAACGGCAGGCTGTACTACCTGTACGGAGATTATCGCGATCTTTTCGACAAGGTCGACATCCGTCTGGGACGCCAGTTCGTCAACTACGCTGCGGGCACTGCCCTGATCGATGGCGGCAAAGTCGAGCTGAAAAATGTCGGACCGGTGGCATTTTCGGTAATGGGTGGCAGAAACGTGTCTTTTGGCCTGAACGGAGAAACATCCAACGGCAATGACTTTGCTTTCGGCGCAGCAGCCTATCTGACAGGCTTTAAAAACACCGACGCCGAAATCAGCTACTTCATGAAGTTCGACAAGGACGGTCTGGCCCGGGACAATCTGGGCGCATCGTTCAAACAGTACCTTTTCAACTCGGTGAAAGTCTATGCCAACACGCGCTTCGATTTTGCCAGCGAAGTTTTCAGCGAGCTTCTGGTTGGAGTCAAGTATTTCCCCACGGCAAACCTGACGTTAACCGGTGAGTGGTATCAGAGCTATCCCACGTTTGATTCCACATCGATCTATTCCGTCTTTGCCGTCAGCCGGTATCAGGAAGGCGTTTTCCGCGTTGATTACACCTTGAATGATAAGTTTACGGTCAATGCCGGCTACACCAGGGAAGACTTCGACGGTGAAAGTGCGGATGTTTTTGAAGTTGGATGCCGGATTCGTCCGATCGAAAAGGTTCAACTGAATCTGAACTATGACCGGCGTCAGGGCTACGGCGGTAAATTGGATGGCGGCATTGCCGAGCTCATAGTTACGCCGATCAAACCCCTGGAACTGGGCGCCGGCATTCATTTTGACGTATACGAGTATGACCACGCCACCGGCCAGGAAACAGCACGCAAGTACTGGTTTGGCGGTAAGTACAAGCTGAACCGGAGCATGTCCGCGTCCGTCCGGGTTGAAGACAACGTCAACGCCCGAACATCGGAAGACTGGCAGGGACGCGTTGTTTTCAACTATGACTTTTAGAAAGGAGGGACATACGTGAAGAGAATAGTACTAATAGTCGCGCTTCTCGGTTTCGGGCTGGTCTGCCTGCAACAGCGCTCTTACGCCGACAAAAAAATGTCCCACGCCGAATACGCCAAAAGCCCGATCAATGAGTGCAATGAGTGCCACAAAGGCGAGGGGGTCGCACCCAACCACGGCGCCGACTTCGTGCGTGAACACCGCATACTGGCCAGCAAGGCCGACAAGAACTGTAACCAGTGCCATGACCAGGCCTGGTGTCTTGACTGCCACCAAGGTGGCGGTACGGGTGACGATCTGACACAATCAAATGCCGGTCGCGACTACAAACCCAAAAGCCATCGCAGCGACTGGATCAGCATCCACCCGATCAAAGCGCAGGACAACCAGCAGCGATGCTATCGCTGCCATGATCAGAAGTATTGCACTGCCTGCCACAGTAAATTCCCTCAAAACAACCTCAAATCGCTGGGATTCAGATCGCATGACAACCAACAGGGAGCCAGGTGGGCATCAGAGCATAGTTCTGAAGCGCGCAGGAATCTTCAGGCCTGCCAGACCTGTCACGAGGACGGCAGCACCTGTAAAAAGTGCCATAGCGCAAAAATGGGCGGAGTAAGCCCTCATCCAAGGGGTTTCAAGTCCGGAAATTACAAAGACAGAAGCAACAACAGAACCTGTGTGCAGTGCCATCTGCCGGGTACATTTTAAACACCATCTAGAAAAGGAGGACACGTATGCAGATCAAGAAGCTATGTAGCCCCACAATGTACATTTTGTTTCTAGTCCTGTTTCTCTACGGTTGCGGCTCCAGTAACAAGGAAGGGGGTCTGCAAGGCGGCTCTCCCTTGTTTGGCAATGTAGCTACGGTTGGAGACACCGTATGCATCCAATGCCACAGCGCCAATACCGAGGCCCTGACTGGTGAAACTCTGGTATCACAATACCAGTTGTACTCCCCCCATAACCAAACCGGTCTCGGTTGCGAAAGCTGCCATGGCGGAGGAGCCCAGCATAATGGCGTAGGCCCGATCCCCTTCTCATTAGCGGGCCTGACTCCAACCCAACAGGCACAACGTTGCGCTACCTGTCATAACGGCGTTACGTCGCTGGCCGTCAATGGCGTGGCTACGGTAGCCCCGCCGACCAATTCGTTCACCAGTTATTCATCGTCCAACCATGCAAAGGGAACTCCGTCTCACACGAGCGGTGTCTGTATCCGCTGCCACACCCATGAAGGAGCGGTGCTCTCCGACCAGTCCGGTTTCACGGGAGATAACGCCGTAATAATCAACACCGCATACGGCCCCCCTATCTGGGCTTCGGCATTCACCGCATTCAAATGCGAGACATGTCATCAGCATGGCGGCGGATTGCGTGTCGTGAAAGCTCGTGACGCCGCAACCAACGGCAACGTCGTTCTGTGGAATCCGGACTTGAGCAACCAAAACAGCCAATTCAACCTCTGCACCAGTTGCCACAACATTTATAACTACAACAAGACCAAGGTTATCGCTTCCGGTTCAGCCACATCCGGTACGCTGACCTTTGCATCCGGCCCCCACAACACCCGCTGGAACAGGGTTATTACGACAACTCATAAAGAAAAGGGAATGCTGACACTTGTGAACACTCCTTTTGCCAACATGACCTCTCTTGGCTTTATTACGACGAATGGCGTAACAACCAACACAGCCGGCGCCGATACTCATATCACCGGCTATGCTATCCGCCTAACCAACACAGCCGATCCCAATTACCGGGGTCCATGCTACGACTGCCACGGTCATGAAGCAAAGACCAACACCGGCTCAACGGCTCCTGCCGCGACCAATGCTACCATTCACACGGATTGGGCTCAGTCAGGACACGCTGGAGGGCTATTGACCGCCAAATACACCGCAGGTGCGGGAAACCTTAGAACGCAGGCAGAAGTCGATGCCGTTACCGCTGCTTTCGTGGACACCTACTCCAACACGTGGAGCCATTACAACTGGGACAACACAACAAGCTACGGCAGTTGCCAAATGTGCCACACCGCGACTGGCATCTCCAACTACCTGAGAACTCAGACTACGGATCGTACCGGCTACAATTCCGCAAACAACAATTACTCTCACCTGATTTCCTGGACCTCCAGCAGCGGCTCCAACCGGCAGAACGAGCTCCTCTACTGCTGGGGCTGTCATAAGGATGCGGGAACCGGCTCCCTGCGCAATACGACCCAGGCGATCCTCTCCTTTGCAGACAGCAGCAACCAAGCGATAATAGTAACCGATGCCGGTAAATCCACGGCCTGCGTGGTATGCCATGGCGGACGCGGCAGTGCCGGAGCAGCAATACTCAATGATATTCCAGCTAACCGAAGTTCCCGCTTCGCGGGCCATCACGCTCCCACCGCCGGTGTACTCTATAGCGCCAAAACACATATCGGCTTTGAGTATCCCGGTCAGAGCTACGCCAACCCGAGTTTCTTTGCCCATGACAAGATCGGTCAAAGCGCGGCAGGCCCTTGCGCCAGCTGTCATATGGCACCAGCGGTCTCAAACGGCAAGCCGAGCCATAGCTTTGCTCCCGTTACCGAGTCTGGCGGAGCCATCACCGCCATCAACAACCAGGCGCTCTGCAATACGTGTCATACCGGCACCCGTGCAATGACCCCGGCTATTCTTGAAGAAGAATCCGCAGGATACGCCGAAGCATCGACTATCCTGAACAACTACGTAGCAAATGTTGCCGGCTACACCAACTATCTGAGCCTAGCCATAACATCAAGCAACTACAGCGATACCACGGCAGTTCCCCTCAACGCTTATGGAGCATTCCAGAACGCCAAGTTTGGCGGAACCCTCGGCGGCACCTTTGGCGTAGTTACCGTCGCGGCAGTGGCCGGTGAGGAACCTTGCGCCTACGTCCACAACCGGTTCTACATCAAGCGCCTCATCTTTGACTCCATCGACTGGATGACGCATGGAGCATTAACCGGCAGTATCGCAATTGATGCAACCGCCTATCCCAATGCGGCCCTCTGGTTCGGCGCACCATCCGGCACGACGGGCAGCTTTACTGCAACACGGCCTTAGGCGTACACCGTAATTGTTTTTTTACCTCTGCCGGGCTCCTTTTGGGGAGCCCGGTTTTTTATTACCAAGCACGCAAACGCAAACGCCTTTTGTCTGGTCCGGTAGACAATGTCGATATCCTTGTTTCCCGCCTGCCTGTCCCCCAAAGGCCCATCATCCTTGGTATAATTAGTTATATGCACAATAGCCTTAACACAACGCGATTATTGAGTTTGGCCCTGATAGCATCGATGTTGACGCATATCCTGATCATCTATGCCCTAGGCTGGTTTGGCACCTACGACCTGACACGGCCAATAATGATGCCCGGCGCTGTGACGGTTGATCTCGCCGCAACAGCCGAAACCAAGCCTGTCCCACCCGCAGAATCAGAACCAGCTCACGACCAGCAGGAGGAAGCAGACAAGCCAAACGAAGCCGCAGCAACGAAAAGCGAGAATCATGCGAGCAATGCGGCGGAAAGCAAACGGATACCTGAGCCTGTTCCCCCGCCAACCTCGGAAGCAATGATGGGTCAGCAATCCAATACCATTGACTCACAGCCGGTCTCTTCGAAACTTCCCAAGAAACCACAAAAAAACAGCACGGTTGAGATTGCCTCTCCCCTGCGTTCGCCGGCGGAATTTCTGAGCGCAGAGCAAGAAACTCTCTCGTACCGCATCACCCTTCTGGGTTTTCCGGTCGGCTCCGGAACACTTGAAGCAAAGCAGGAAAGCGGGGAAGTGAGAATCACGTTGCGGATCGCATCAAATCCAGGCATTGCTGGCATTTATCCGGTAGACGATCTCATTGAAACACGCCTTTACCACGGCAACTACATCATCACGAAAATCAGACAACAGGAAGGCAGTTTCAAAGGCAACAGGGGCTTTACCCTATTTTTGCGGGAGAAAAGCGTTTTCTGGATCGATCTACTCAAACAGACGAGCACGAAGGAGGCACTTCCCAACAGCGAAGTAGTCGATATTCTGTCAGGCCTGTATTATCTTCGCAACCGGCCGCTCCAGACAGGAAAAACAGAGACTCTCCACATTTTTGACAGCAACGTATATACCCTAGTTCCGGTTGAGGTGGTGCGCCGTGAAACGCTTTCACTGCCCGGTTTCAAAAGTGCAAATACGCTGCTGCTGCATCCGTTGATCAAGACCGAGGGCATTTTTAAAAGGGCCGGTGATATCCTGATTTGGGTGACCGATGATGAAAATCACGTTCCGGTTAAAGTTGAGACTTCCATACTATTGGGTAAGGTTACGGCTGAGCTGATCAATTCGGAGGTAAAACGAAAGGGTGATGAGAAAAAGAAACAATAGTGAAAAAAACCGACACCCTACAACAATTCTTCACGCAACTGCTGCATGCGGTGCATTTCGGCATATAACCCGTCCAGCTCCAGTAATTCTGCAGGACTCCCCTGTTCTGCGATCCGCCCGTCCTTCAGAACCAGTATCCGGCTGCAATCCCTGAATACCGACAAACGATGGGAGACAATCAGCACGGTGCGATTCCCGTAAAACTTGCTCAACTCACCCAGCACTTCTTCCTCGCGGCCGGCATCCACGGCGGAAAGCGGGTCATCCAGCAACAAAATGCGCGGACCGGGCAGCAAAGCCCGTGCAATGGAGAGCCGCTGTTTCTGTCCCCCTGAAAGCGAAACACCCTTTTCACCGACCAGCGTATCCAGTCCGGCGCGAAAATTGTTCACGTCATCCATGAAACCGGCCCGGCGCGCCGCCTCTTCAACATCGGCCTGTTCGTCCTCGATACCATAAGCAATATTTTCGCGAATGCTGCGGGAGAACAGAAAGGCCTCTTGTGGAACATACCCGATCAGTGAACGCAAGCTGGCCAGGGTGATATGGTTGATATCCTTCCCATCAATCAGAATCATGCCGTCAGCAACGGGCAACAGACGAGGAATCAACCTGAGGAGGGACGTCTTGCCACTCCCGACCTCGCCAGTGATTCCGACTCGCTCGCCTGACGCGATAAAGCACGAAATCCCATCCAGAAGTTTAGCATCATCATAACCAAAGGATACATTACGCAACTCGATCCCCTGCCGCACATCCTCCAGAGGAGCCGCATCCGGCGCATCCGCCACCGCCGGTTCGGCGCTCAGGATTGAATTCAGCCGCGACATGGAGGAAGCTCCCCGCTGCATCATGGTCAGAATCCACCCCATGATGGCCGTGGGCCAGACCAGCATAGCCAGATAGCCGCTGAAAGCGACAAAATCCCCCAGGGTGATAACACCCTCGATCACCAAGCGCCCACCCAGAAACAATACGATCAAGGTTCCGGCTCCGGTGGCTCCCGCCATCACCGGGATAATCAGGCCGCGCAAACGCGCCATGACCAGATTATGTTCCAGATAGCTCCCGGCAATTTCTTCAAACATGCCCTGGAAATGTTCCTCCCGGCAATAGGACTTGATCAGGCGCACCGCCGAGACCGATTCCTCCCCCAAACTTGTCATCCTGGCCAAATCCTCCTGCGCCGCCAGAGATCGTTTGAACATGTGATGGCTGACCTTTTTAACCACCAGAACCATCAGTGGAAAAGGAACAATGGCGCACACCGTCAGCCAGGGGTGAATACGCAGCATCAACGTAACGGCGGCAACATAGAGAATCGCGGTATTCACGGCACTCATGACGCCAAAACCGGTCAGCATGCGCACGTTGGTCAGGTCATTGGAAAAGCGGGAAAGGATATCGCCGGTTCTGCTGCCGGAAAAGAAAGGCAGATCAAGCAGCAGCAGACGCCGAAAGAGGTCTTCACGAATTTGGAACTCGATAATGCGGGCCGCGTTGAGAATCAGCGTCCGGGAGTAAATGCGGGTGACACAATGCACCACGGCAAGCAGGATAATGATCAAGGCACAAGTAGAAGGGGAAAAACGGGCACCGGCAGGGTTACGGAGCGCATCCACCGCCAGTTTCATAAACCAGGGAATCAACAGGGCGAAACCATTGGTTGCAAGAAGAAAGAGCGAACCGCCGACATAACGCCGACTGAGCGAACGAATGTAAGGGATGAGTCTGGCGAGGTCTTTAATGGTCGTGCTTCCCGGAGCATGGATTCTGGTTAAACAAGACGGGCCAAAACCATGATTCTTCGGCCAGCCTGTCACTTACCAGGCAAAGGAAGTCTACATTTTTTCCGTACCCTGTTCAATTTGATAATTTGTTTCTATCCGGAAACTCCCGCCGAGAAACAATTTGCTTTATCTGTCACAACGCCCCAAGCGCCATATCACACATCATCCGATCAAGCAATTCCCAGTTGGATTTGGGTGGAGGAACAACCACTTTCCGCTGTTTTTGCACCACCATGATATAGCTCCTGATCCGCTCTTGGTCTGCTTTGCTGATCTGGATAAACCGGTAACCACACATCCGCACATCATTCTCAACATGGCTCCAAACCAGCTCTCCCAAGGCACAAACCGGTATCTCGTTGTCGCAGAGCCTGACAAAAAGCATGGATAGTAGTGAAGGGTGGATTTTGGCCTCGCACTCAATACGAATGCCGCCAACACCGAGATTAACCGCTGCGTCCCGCATCACGAGGCCGGAAGGAACTCCCTGGTTCAGGATTTGCGCCCTGATGCGCAGAAATTCCCTGCGATAGATATCGAGCGAGCTGTTGCGCTGAATTTGAAACAACTTGACGGTGGTATCGATGCGAGGAACCTGGCGGCGCTGATACATTTCGAGGTCGCCGCGAAGTTTGAGATGAAAAACGTTACCCGGCTCAACCTTAATGACGTCTGAAAGCACCTGGATTCCATTCCCCATAGCTTCGGTGGCGAGCTTAAACATGTGTTTCTGCGATTCATTCACAGGGCTCGTATATTCCGTTGGGTACGGGATCTGTAATGCAATGGAATCCGCACTGCGCCCAACAACAGTGCCGCTCAACGACTCATACAGTTCCAGATCGCGATTCTCCGATACATTGATCAGAAATACTCTCTGCTTAATGTTAAAGTATTTGCTTATATCGATTTTTGGACAGTACGCATTGCTCATAGGTGTAGCCTCGCCTTACGGATGTTTTTCATAAATGCCCGGTGCTCTACGGAAAACTTGTCAAAAAAAGTATTGTAGAATACAAAGCGGGCTATCAATTATCAAATAGATATCGGTAGCCCGGCTGTCTGCTGGAGATCCTGAGGTTTTCCGCCCCACCCTCGCGGATGGTTTAGTAGTATCAATTATCCATGATATATCGTGCTATTTTGTCGGCAGTCTAGCCAATAGGGACGGTCAAAGTCAAGCAAAACGCCGGTTCTGAAGGCAGAGCACTCATGCCTCAGGCCCTCGTTATTTTTCCGGTGCAATAGTTTTTTAAAGGGGAAGATTCTGTCGGGTATCTGCCTATTGTATCGGCTGTTTTCTAATTTGCTTGACCTATCAGGTTGTTGTTGATTGGAAGCATATGCCGTATATCGTCATTTCACTTCACTCCTGATTACGCAGAGTTCGTGGCTTCGTTCCCCATACCCCCGTGGTGCTGTTTTGCCTTTATTTGATATAGCCGGCAAAATCCTCGGAAACACTGTCGATAGGCAGAGCAAAGCCAATGCCCTGTGCGGAACTGAGAATGGCCGTATTTACGCCAATTACCCTGCCGTCTTCAGTGAGAAGCGGGCCGCCGCTGTTGCCGGGATTAATGGATGCATCGGTTTGCAGGACCCTTACGCCGTTTATATTCTGCCAGCCGGAAAAAATGCCGCTGGTCACGGTAAATTTCAGCCCTTCGGGATTGCCCACGGTATACAATTTCTGACTTTGCATGAGCTTTGCGGGATCAGAGGTTTTGATAAAAGGCGAATCGCTGCCACCTACCGTCAACAGCGCCAAATCATTTTTTGAACTCAGTTGAACAGACAAGACAGGCAGTTCAGTGCCATCAACAAGAGTAACCTTTATCTGATCGGGTGAGCCGGAATCGGTTTTGCTGATCAGTGCGCTGACTTTTTCATATTTATCAATGTGGGCTTGATGCTCTTTTTCTCCTTCTTCCACTCTCTTCCGAAAAGCAGAGTCACTGTAATACCTTGGGGATTCCTTTAATTGTTTCAGATAGTTTGCTTCGTCCGCAATGTATGCCTTCATTTCGTCACGGGTTCTTGAGGCTCTTTCTATGACGTCCTGGCTTAGTCTGACAACATGGGCATTCGTAACGATATGGCAATTTCCATCGATGAAAAAGCCTGACCCGGCCGTCCCCCATTCGGTTTCAATATAAACCGTCGCGTTTCTCGCCTCTTCGATGGCATTTTTCGGCGGAAGGCTTGCAAGCAGCTTGCTTTTTATGCCGCCGGGGTCGGCACGAACCATGTTGTCCGGATTACCTTCTTTCGCCGAACCGGCAACATCCTTGTTATTCAAACGCGTGCTTTTAGTTTTGCCTGGGAAAAATGACCAGACCAGAACGCAACTGACGATGACAACTGCAATAACACCCCACACCAGGACATTGGTTCTCTTTGAGAATTTTTTTTCAGGTAATGGGGCACGTTGTCCCTCCTCCTTCATCGCGTTTTCATATTTTTCAAAGATGATTCCGCAAAAGTCGCATTGAGTAATAGATGATTGTTCTTTCAAACACTTGGGGCACTGCATGCGGTTCCCTCCAGATCAATGACAACAGGGCATTTCATGAGATTGCCCTCCTACGTAGGCTACCAAAAAAGCCCACCTCTAATTCGGAAAGGTGGGCTTAACGCCAAACACAAACAAAGTCATTTCGACAACCCCTCTTTCCACTATCTATGTGGACAGGTGGCTTTGCGTCACCGGATCTCCCCGGTTTTGCCTTTTCGATGGCCTACTGCTTTGGGCATAAAAAATCATAAAATATCATTAATAGCAACAAAATTAATGATTGGGGGCGAGTCAAGATGTTTCACAAAAAATAACTTCCTCACCTTTTTCAGGTAAATTCCGTGGCTGCTTTTCAAAAGCGATAAAAGTATGAAATTCGCGGTTTATCAAAACTACTGTTGACAACACTATTAACCCTCCACCACAAACCGAAAAAATCAAAGGGATATTTTTTGAAATGCTCCAGGTAAAGTGACGAGTTTCGCAGTTCCTCCGCAGCTTTTCTTTCAGCAGCCCGGTTAATCGAACATTGAACTTCTGCATCCTGTATTGAACTAAGCGAAGTACCTCCCACCTCATATACTTTTTGTAGAGCCTTCAAATTTCTTTGTGCCTGCTCTACTTTAGCATGTGCTTCTCATAACATAGCCTTATCGCTATTGACCTTTGTCAAGGCTTCGCGGTTATCGAGTACTATAAGAAGAGTCCCATGCGATACAAATTGTCCATCGCCAGCCAAGACCATAACTACCATCGAACTTACAGATGAAACTATTTCTGATTACTGACCGCTGATAACTTTACATGTTGTACTTACACATGTTGTACTTACAAATGAAGTCATAGTTCCTATTTGTGGTGTGGTAACTTTAACTTCTAAGGCTTTTTTAGACCCAGCAAAGCTATAGGCAATAAACACAACCACTAAAACAATACTATTAATTTTGACAATTTTTAATAATTTCATTATTCAACCTATTAAGTGACAGAACATTTAGAATTTTGCAGCACCCTCACTACATCCTGTTAGGTATCCACACATTTAATTGCATGCCCGCCCCAATCAAAACAACAAACATAAATAAAATATAATTCATCTGTTTTTTAACATATAACAAAAAAAAGTAATTAAAACCTGTACCAAAGTACAGTTTATTTCAGGGACGTTGCTGTGTTCACATAAAAGCATATCAACAGACAGGCGGACAATCCTGTCGATTATGTTTTTTATGCTCAAAGTGTGTGGCCCGGCAGCCCGGAGTCGTTTGAGCGAATTGGGAAATATGGAAGATGCAAACAGCTCGACATTCCTTGCGCGTAAGCTGCATTGCTTTGGAAGCAGGTAAGGAGCTGGTGAGATCCTTCTCCTATAGAGTTTTAAAAAATAGTATGGATCACTACTAATGTATGCGGTGGACATTATATGAAACTTGTACAACTTGCTGGTCTGTATTTCTTAGGCACAGAGGATTTTAATTATTCAAATTGCATGATGGCAACAGTTATTTTAAAGGAAAAAATTGATGAACAAAAATTGTTATCAAGTTATAGAGAGCTTATTATAGATAGCCCTTTATTACGAACAAAGATAATTGAACGCCCTGAAAAAAATAAATTTGACTGGGGAAGGTTTTCCTCTGAAGAAACAGCGCAACTTCTCGACTTTGAACGGGAACAGTTCAGCACTAAATATGATATGGAAACTGCGATAAAGCAATATTACCCAACAAATTCACGCCTTCCTTTTTACATATCAGTAGTGAATGAACATACGATGGTTGTGTGTATGAATCATATTATTGCCAATGGCCGCGGGTTTATTTTTTGGATTCAGAAATGGTTGCAATATTACTCCGGCGTTAAAAAGACAAAGCATGTTCAACTAACAGCCCCGTCTTTCGGACACCTTCTTTTGCGCATGTTGAAAAAAATCAACGCCTGCTTGTGGTTGCCGCTCTTTCTTCTGAATTTTATCCTGAAAACATGTAAGGCTGCGGCGCAGGATACAGTGGACTTAAGTTACGGTAAGCGACCCGGCCCCAATGACGATTATGGGCTAAAGCAGTACAGCTTTAGCCGCGAAGATACGCAGAGAATATTGCAAAAATGCAAACAGACCAAAATGACCTTAACGGAATTTATGTGTGGAATGTTGGCCCAAAGCTTATTGGAATACGATTTAAACAAAAGACGTGTTTTTATTTCGATTCCAACGGATACCATGGATTTTTCACCTTACTCGCCTGAGCATACGTGTGGAAATTATGTCGCTAGTTTTCCCGCCCAGTTTATTCGCGGCAGCAAAATTTCAAAACAGGTGGAATCGGAATTCAAGTGGATAAAGAGAGGGGTCCCCTATAGCTTGGCATGCCTGTTCGCCGCTCTTTCTCCCTCATATGCAAAAGTTAAAGCACAGTGTTTGGCGTTGTGTCAAAAACCGATCCCGGAAAGGTCACCTTTGTGGGATTTTTCAATTACCTATTCAAGCTTGGGCATTATTTCATACCCGGTAATAGAAGAATTGGTTGAAGCGATATATTTTAGAATCAAAAACCAGTCTATTCTTCTAGCTTCTTCCACAATTGCCGGAAAGCTATATATGGAAGTGTCAGTGTCTAAAGATTTGTATGATGTGGAAAAAGTGTTTCCTATTTTCGACAAAATACTATCTGTAAATTATTTGACATCATCAAATCTTGATAAAGGAGTTGATAGTCATGATTATTAAAAGCATTACTGAGCATCAGCTTACAGCATATCAAAAAGATATCTGGCTTGAACAGTGCATATATCCTGAAAAGCCTATCTATAACGTAGGTGGTTATACAGAAATTAATAGCGCTATGAATAAAGACATTATCCAAAAATCGATAGAAATATTGATTCAGGATAATGACAGTTTGCGCATGCGTGTAATTGAAAAAAACGGTGTGCCTTATTTAAACATATTTTCTGAAGTTTGTTATGAAGTTCCCTACTATGACTTTTCGGATCGTGAAAATTCCTATGCTTACGGCTTGGACTGGCTCAAAGAAGAGTTCCGGAAAACTTTCAGATTCGATGGCAATTTGTTTCAGTTTGCTTTTCTTAAGATCGACCGTGAATCATATTTTCTGTTGATAAAAGTGCACCATATCGTCAGCGACGGTATGGGCTTATCTATTTTGTTCAGACAAATATTTGAAAATTACAATCGATTGATTACGGGAGTTGAAAAACCGGAAAAAGCAATTTTTTCATATACCGATTTTATAGCTGACAATCATCACTATATGCATTCGCAAACTTTTAAGGACGATAAGGAATTTTGGAAGCAAAAATACCGGACTGTACCCGAACCGCTTTTTCATCGGGTAGACCTTAGCGATAACTCAATGATCAGTGACAGGATAACTTTCATGATCGAGCGCGCTTTATATAACAAAATAACGGCCTTCAGCGATGCGCAGGGTTGTTCGGTTTTTCACTTCATGCTGGCAGTGTTGTTTGTGTATTTCAGCAGATTGTGTCAGCGAGACGAGCTTGTCATCGGCGTTCCCATTCTGAACAGGACTAAAGTAAAATATAAACGGACACTGGGGCTCTTTGCCAATGTGATTCCTCTGCGACTTAATCCGGGGATAGAGATAAGCTTTGCACAACTGGTACAGTACATAAAAAATGAACTTATGGAATGCTACCGGCATCAAAAATATCCTTTTGGTGAAATTTACCGTACTGCCTTTGAGCAAATCAAGGAAAAAAGAAATATTTTTGATATTTCATTTTCTTACGTAAAAGGTGATTTTAGCATAAGTCATATTGCTGCTCGCGATTTTCAAGTAGTAAGTCTGCCGCACCATTATGAGCGAAACGCTTTAGCAATGTTTGTCAGAGACTATAGCGATGAAAAGGATGTTGCTGTTGATCTTGATTACCAGATAAGCGTATTTGAAAAATTTGTGCCTATTGAGAATATGATAACTCATTTTACTTTTTTGCTTAATGAAGTGATTGAGAATAGTGAGATCAGTCTAACTGAGCTGGAAATAATGCCTCCCACAGAAAAAAGCAGGCTTTTAGACGATTTCAACAATACGGAAACTGATTATCCCCGGGATAAGACGGTTCATGAGTTGTTTGAAGAACAGGCGCAAAAGACGCCGGAACATGTGGCCGTAATATTTGAAAATAAGCAATTAACCTATGCGGAGCTGAACGCCCGAGCCAACCAACTGGCCAGAGTATTGAGGACTAAGGGGGTGGGACCGGATAACGTCGTAGCGATAATGACGGAACGTTCCTTTGAGATGGTCGTCGGAGTGCTGGGGGTGCTTAAGGCGGGCGGTGCTTATCTGCCGATCGATCCGGACTATCCTGCGGAAAGAATTAAATACATGTTGGAGGACAGTGCTGCCGGCATCCTCTTGACACAGCGGCATGTAAAGAGCACGGCAGATTATCCGGGCGATATCATAGATATTGCCGATGAGGATATCTATGAAGAGACAACGGAAAACCCGGTTAATATAAATAATCCTAATGACTTAGCCTATGTCATCTATACTTCGGGATCAACGGGCCAGCCTAAAGGCGTGATGATCGAACACCGGGGTATCGCAAATCTGAAAACATTTTTCCAACAAACCTATTCTGTCGGTGAGCAGGACCGGATGCTGCAATTTGCCAGCAGCTCTTTCGATGCGTCCGTTTGGGAACTCTTTACGAGCTTGCTGAGCGGTGCGACACTGGTTTTGGTTTCCCGTGACACGATCAATAATTATGTAGAGCTGGAAAGACTCATCAATTCACAGGGGATAACGATAGCACTTTTCCCGCCCCCGTATTTTGCCGGGATTAATCCTGACAAGGTGAGAGGGCTGAAGAAATTAGTCACCGGCGGCTCGGCCATAACCAAAGAGCTGATTGGAAAGTGGCGGGATAAAGTTAAATATATGAACGCTTATGGGCCAACCGAGTCAACAGTCATTGCGACCACATGGCAATATAATGAACAAGAATTTACGTATGGTCCGGTGCCAATCGGCACTCCAGTAAACAATACGGAGATATTTATTCTTGACCGCCATAATAATCTGATGCCCATTGGCGCGGCAGGTGAACTGTGCATCGCGGGAGACGGAGTGGCAAGAGGGTATCTGTACAAACCTGAATTAACAGCGGAGAAATTTGTCCTTAATCCATTTGCGAGTGGGAAGAGAATCTATAAGACAGGGGATCTGGCAAGATGGTTGCCTAACGGTAATATCGAATTTATCGGCAGGATAGATCATCAGGTAAAAGTTCGAGGGTTCAGAATAGAACTTGGCGAAATAGAAGCGCAGTTACTAAAACACGAAGCGGTAAAAGAAGCAGTTGTGTACGCAAGAGCGGATAAACAGGGGGAAAAGTATCTGGCTGCATGTTTTGTGGCAAATCGCAAATTGCCGGTGCCTGAGTTGAGGGAGCAACTATTAAAAGTCCTGCCGGGCTATATGGTGCCATCGTATTTTATACAGCTTGACAGGATGCCGCTGACGGCAAATGACAAGATAGACATACAGGCATTACCAGAGCCTGAAACTGGTGTAAATACAGGCGTGGAATACATGGCGCCAAGGAATGAAATAGAAGAAATCCTTGTCCAAGTATGGGAGGAAGTATTGCATGCTGAAAGGATCGGAATAAAAGATCATTTTTTCAGCTTGGGTGGAGACTCGATTAAAGGCATACAGGTCTTATCAAGACTGAGTGAGTACGGGTTGAAACTGGCAATGAAGGACTTGTTCAAATACCCGGCAATTGCAGAATTGAGTGATGTAGTTACATCAGCGGCAAATACTGCGGAACAGGGGATCGTGGAGGGTGAAGTAGAACTTACGCCCATCCATAAATGGTTTTTTGAACAGAATTTTCAGGGAAAGCATCACTTTAACCAAGCCGTCATGCTGTATAGAGAAGAAGGATTTGAGAAAGAAGCTTTAGGCAAGGCCTTTGCTGCTCTGACAGAACATCATGATGGATTGCGTATGGTGTGTAAAGACAAACAAGATCGAATTATTATGTTCAACAGGGGGATTGAAGGCGAACTATTTTCATTGACGGTGCAAGATGTAACCAGAAGCTATGATCACAAGAAGGCAATCGCGGAAGAAGTAAAAAAAATCCAAGAAAGCATGGACTTAAGCGCCGGCCCGCTGCTTATGGCAGGCCTGTTTAAAACGGCGGAAGGCGACCATTTGTTAATCGCTGCCCACCATTTGGTAATCGACGGCGTATCCTGGAGAATTATCATTCGGGATCTTTTTTATGCATACCGGCAAGTACTGCATAATGAACCAATTAAATTTGCGGCAAAGACAGATTCTTTTAAAAAATGGTCCGATAAGCTAGCGGCTTATGCAGATAGCCCGGAATTATTAGGCGAACTGGAGTATTGGAGGGGCCTCGCTGCAACAAAAGTGATGCCTTTGCCCAAGGACGGGAGCGTTGCTGTACGCAGAGTCAAGGATAACGGGAATGTATGCCTGGAGCTGACCGTAGAACAAACGGCAAAATTGCTTAAGCAGGTAAATGCGGCCTACAACACGGAAATAAACGATATTCTGCTTACGGCGCTGGGACTGGCAGTCAGTGAATGGATGGGCGTCGATCGCGTACTAATTAACCTGGAAGGGCATGGTAGGGAGGAAATATTTAGTGACATCGACATAAGCAGGACGGTGGGCTGGTTTACCTCTCAATTTCCTGTGATATTGAATTTACCCGGCGAAAATGACTTGGCCCGCCACATAAAGTCCGTCAAAGAATATATGCGGCATATTCCCCATAAAGGTATTGGATATGGAATATTAAAGCACCTGACGTCTCCTGCACACAAGGAGGAGTCACCGTTAAGTTTGCAGCCGGAGATTAGTTTTAATTATCTGGGACAATTTGATGAGCCTTTTGATAACGGCGTGGTTACATTATCGAATATTTCCATTGGCGAATGTATCTCCCCCGGCATGGAAAATCTTTATGCCCTTGATATCAATGGTGTGCTTGTTAACGGACAATTGCTGTTTAACTTTATTTACAATAAACACGAGTATAAGGAACAAACAATCTCATATGTTGCGGGAAACTTCCGCAAACATCTGGTCAAGGTGATAGGCCATTGTAGTGCTATCGAATATCCTGAACAGACCCCCAGCGATTTTACTTTTTCAAGGCTGAGCATTGACGAGCTTGAGACAGTATTAGGCAATGTGGATAGAAGAAATGTACAAAATTTATATTTATTGTCTCCCATGCAGGAAGGTGTGTTGTTCCATGCCTTAAAGGAACCCGGATCCGCCGCATATTTTGAACAAACAGTCCTGTCTGTGGAAGGCAGTCTGGACATAAAGAGCGTTCAAAAAAGCTTTAGCAAGCTAATCGAAAGACATGATGTTTTCCGGACCGTATTTATATATGAAAAAGTGGCCAGGCCGCTTCAGATTGTGCTGAAAGAGCGGACCGCACATATCTTTGTGAAGAATATCGACTATTTAACAGAAGCGGAACAAGAAATATGCATTGAAGAATATAAAACAAAAGACAGGGTGCAAGGCTTTGACCTGCGGGTGGATCTGCCAATAAGACTGAGTATTATAAGGGCAGACGCCGGCGCTTACAAGTTGATCTGGAGTTTCCACCACATCATCATGGACGGATGGTGTTTAGGTATTATCCTGGGGGAATTTTTAGAGGAGTACGCTGCCCTGCTGGAAAACCGCAGGCCGGAGCTGAATAATACACGTCCGTATAGTCACTACATGAAATGGCTGTCAGCTCAAAACAACGCCGAGGCTGCAACGTATTGGGCAGGATACTTAAGTAATTATGATGCACAAGCCTCACTTCCCAAAAATAACGTTATACCGGACAAGGGAAAATATCAGCCGGCAGAACATTGCTTCAGGCTCGCTGAGAGTTTAAGTAAGGATCTTGAAAAACTAGCCAGGCACAATAACGTAACCCTGAACACAATTATGCAAACTCTCTGGGGCATCCTTTTACAGAGATACAACAATACGGATGATGTAGTATTCGGCGCGGTGGTATCGGGCAGACCTCCTGAAATAACAGGTGTGGAAAAGATGGTAGGGCTGTTTATTAACACCCTGCCTGTCCGCATAAAATGCGACGCAAATCAAACTTTTGCCCAACTGCTTCATGATGTACAGCAAGCTGCGCTGGACTCGGAGCGGTACAGCTATCATCCACTGGCCGAAATACAGACAATGACAGACCTGAAAGCCGCTCTGATCGACCATATCCTTGCATTTGAAAATTATCCGCTGGAAGAAGCAATACACGCTGTTTCCGCGCAAAAATCCGGCTTGGCAATTACGAGCATGGAAGCCTTCGAGCAAACAAATTACGATTTGAATATGATTATGTTCCCCGGACAAGAATTGGGCATCAAGTTCAGCTTTAATGCCCGGGTTTATGATGGAAAATTCATGGAAAAGCTGGGAACGCAACTCAAATTGATGACCGAAGCAGTGACTGCCAATCCTGAAATACAGGTCAAAGATATAAACATACTGACTAAATCTGAGCAGGCGCTGCTCCAGGCCTTTAACACTACGAAAACAGATTATCCCAAAGAGAAGACACTGGCGGAACTTTTTGAGGAGCAGGTGCAGAGAACGCCAAATAATGTAGCGGTGGTTTTTGAGGACAAGCGTATAATTTATCGCGAATTAAACGATAAGGCCAATCAAGTGGCGAGAGTGCTAAGGCATGAGGGGGTAACGGCAAACAGCATTGTTGGCATCATGGCGGAACGTTCGCCGGAGATGATAATCGGTATTTTAGGTATTGTGAAGGCCGGAGGGGCATATCTGCCCATCGATCCCGATTATCCCGGCGAGAGGATCAGCTACATACTTCAGGACAGTGGAACAAGCATATTGCTAGCACAGGGAAAACTGGCTGATAAGGCAACTTTTAACGGGCGTGTTTTCGACCTGGAATGCCAGGAGTTATACCAGGGAAATACTGCTGATTTGGCAACGGAAAACACGGCGCAGGATTTAGTCTATGTGATCTATACTTCGGGTTCTACGGGTAAACCCAAGGGGGTTGAGATCAGGCAGGCCAGTCTGGTTAATCTCATCTGCTGGCACCGGCGAGAGTATGGCATAACCCCCGCAGACAGGGCGACCCAAGTGGCGGGGCAGGCCTTTGACGCTTCCGTTTGGGAGCTATGGCCTTATCTGGTTTCCGGCGCGGGCATCTATATTGCGCCCAATAAAATCCGGGTATCCACAACGGAGCTTATACAATGGCTGAAGGACAACCAGATTACAATAAGCTTCCTGCCTACCCCTTTGGCAGAAGCTTTGCTTGGCGAGAACTGGCCGGCTGATATATCGCTAAGAGCGTTGTTGACAGGCGGGGATGCGCTGCACCGCAGACCACCCAAAGAGCTGCCTTTTACGGTGGTAAATCATTACGGACCGACGGAAAATACGGTAGTGACGAGCTGTGCGCCCGTTTCCCCGGCAGAGTCGCAGGATATTCTTCCTTCCATCGGCCGTCCAGTGGATAATACCCAAATATATATTGTGGACAAACACCACAGATTACAGCCAATCGGCGCACCGGGAGAACTGTGCATATCCGGCGACGGCTTGGCCAGAGGCTATTTGAACAGACCGGAATTAACAACGGAGCGGTTTGTCGCAAATCCTCATCTAGGCGGAGAACGGATGTATAAGACAGGGGATCTGGCCAGATGGCTGCCTGACGGCAATATTGAGTTTCTGGGCAGACAGGATCACCAGGTGAAGATCAGGGGTTTCCGGATTGAGCTGGGAGAAATTGAAGCACAGCTGCTAAAGCATGAATCGGTTAAGGAAGCGATAGTGATTGCAAGAGAGGACAAACACGGGGACAAGTATTTGGCGGCATACATCGTGGCCGACCGCGAACTGGCGGCACAAGAACTCAGGGATTACTTATTAGCAGAATTGCCTGAGTATATGGTACCGCCATATTTTACACAGCTTGACAAGCTGCCGTTAACCCCGAACGGCAAAATCGACAGGAGGGCGCTGCCTGAACCTGAGGGGCGGGAGAGCGCTAAAAACGCGTACCTGGCACCGAGACATGCGATTGATGAAAGGGTTCAAGCTGTCTGGCAGGAAGTGCTTGGCCTCGAGATGATAGGCATAGACGACAATTTTTTCATGCTGGGCGGGAACTCCATAAAGGCGATTCAGGTTGTTTCCAAGCTGGCTCTGGATTTTGAGATCGGCATAAATGATATCTTCCAATATCAGACAATACGGACTTTAGCAGATGAAATAAAATACGCTAAAGACAGGTTAAAAGAAACAATAACAGTCATGAATGAAGTGGCGGCCGCCAACAAGAACGGAACGGGTTTTGACGGTGAACTGCAAAAAGAGTTGAAAGCATATAATCTGAAACACAGAGTCTATGAAAAAGTGGATCTTTTTGAAAGAGCCGACTATGAAAATATTCTGCTTGCCGGCAGCACCGGTTATCTTGGCATCCATATTCTATATCAATTGGTCAAAAACACCGACTATGTGATTTATGCTCCGGTGAGAGGCAAAAATGATCTGGGAGCCCGGGAAAGATTATGGGCCAAACTGGATTTTCACTTCAAGCTGGACAAAGCCGAGCGGAAAGAGCTGGAGAATAGAATTCATGTATTTAGCGGAGATCTGTCGCAAGAACGTTTGGGGTTAAGCACGGATAAGTACTCGGATTTGGCGGACAAAATTGACTGTGTGATAAATGCGGCGGCAAATGTCAAGCATTACGGGCATTACGCCGATTTTTACGAAGTCAATGTGATGGGAAATCAACGGCTGGTTGAATTTGCGCGTACAGGCAGGAACAAGGTCTACAACTTCATATCAACTACAAGCGTAGGCAGCGGTTTTGTCGAAGAGAAAGCCAGATTGCTGTTTACAGAATATGATTGTGACGTCGGTCAAACGGTTGAAAACTACTATGTAGAAACAAAATTGGCTGCGGAAAATTTTCTACGCAAAGCAAGGGAAGAAGGATTGGAAGCCAATGTATTCCGAGTTGGAAACTTGGTATTTGACTCCACAACCGGCATATTTCAGGAAAACATTACTGATAATGCCTTCTATACTCTGCTCAAATCACTGATAAACATAGGTTATTTCCCATCCATAACCGAGCGGGTCCTGAATTTTTCCTTTATTGATTATGTTGCAAAGGCGATTATCTTACTCTTTGACAAGAAAAATCTGCAAAATGAAACGTATCATCTGTTTAACAACAAAATGGTCAGCATGACTTCCATGGCTGAATTCTTAATTCAGGCCGGGATAAGGTTAAATATGCTTCCAACAGATGAATTCGTGAAACATCTATTTGCAAAATACGAGGATTCTGAAACCAAAGAACATATTTCGAGAATTCTTGTTCATTCAAATTTGTTTTTTGAAGGAGCAAGCAAAACGTCCTTTATCACTCTTAATCACAAAACGAGCCGCATTCTAAAATCATTTAATTTTGCCTGGTCTGAATTGGATAGCGTAAAAGTAAAGCTGATGATAGACCATTGCCAACAGGTTGGCTTTATCCAACAGGACCTGCCAATAGGCATGGTAAATGAGAAAATATATGTCGAGGCCAGTATTTAATCAAGACCGCTGCAAAGGTTGTCTGCTTTGTGCCGCCGCATGTTCTCTCCAAATCATTTTTCCTGAGGCGCTCATAACCGCAGCCTTGCAGGCTAGAAAAGCTATCTGCGGGACGAGAACATTTGGTTGCAATTAACAAGAGGGACATCCGGACAGATATCCGGGCAATCTGCTGACAATAGCTGTCAATATTGATTGAAGCAAATGTAGTTTGCGACGGGGAATTAAAAATGGAAGTTGTTAGTATTGCTTCATGCGAGACGTATTGTTATGAAAAAGTAGAGAAAGCGGTTTTCGACAGTCTGAACAATATTCCCGGCCTGGAAAACAAGCTGGGAAAAGACGCGAAAGTTTTGGTAAAAACAAACCTCTTAAAAAAACATGTACCTGAGGATGCGGTAACTACCCATCCCACGGTAATTGAGGCAATCGTCAGGTATCTCCAGGCAGCAGGGTGTAAAGTAATCATCGGAGATAGTCCGGGCGGAGCGTTCAACACCAAAAGATTGGCTGGCATTTACAAAGCGGCAGGCATGATACAGGTGGCGGAGAGAACGCGTTGCGAATTAAACTATGACGTTTCTACAGTTACGGTAGTTAATGAAAAAGCGAAGAAACTGAAGAATATGGAAATCATCAAAATCGCGCAGGATGTGGATTTTGTTGTGTCGGCAGCCAAGCTTAAAACTCATGGCATGATGGTTTATACAGGGGCCGTAAAGAATCTATTTGGCGTGATACCCGGGTTGATAAAGGCTGAATATCACTTTAAAATGCAGAATACGGATAATTTTGCCCATCATCTGATTGATATCTGCGAATACATCAGTCCAGTATTTTCGGTGATTGATGCAATCGAGGGCATGGAAGGCGACGGGCCTTCGGCCGGACAGAAAAAGCATTCCGGGCTGATCATGGCGGCGGAAAATCCTTATGCACTGGACACGGCGGCCGTTCATATCATGGGCCTAAACCCGCTGAATGTGCCAACAATTAAAATTGCCCATGAAAGAGGCCTGTTCAGCGGAGATTTAAGGGATCTCGAAGTAAGAGGGATATTGCTGGAAGATATAAAATTATCTCCATTCAAACTCCCAGTCTCGACAAGCGAATCTTTACTAAGTGGTGTACTGCCCAAAACTGCAGATAAGTTTCTAACCAATCTTTTACGGGCAAAACCGATATTTAATTATGAAAAATGTATTTCCTGCGGTGATTGCAAAAATAGCTGCCCAGCCGGGATCATTGACATGAGTTCCGGGCAGCCAATCATGGACCTGGAAAAATGTATAAGTTGCTTTTGCTGTCATGAGTTGTGCCCTGTAAAGGCAATAAGTATAAAAAAGCATTGGCTGAATAAGTTGTTATTTGCCAATAAGCATTAAAAAATTATTAAACAACTCCACGAAACAAGTCTGCTGCCCATACAATCACTCATCGCGACGAAAGCAGTGGCGCAAAGCTCCCAAAATGTGCCTTAACAAAAGGGAGGTACTGTCGCCGCGAGTAACAACACCGCCATCAACCTATCGAGACAACAGCAAAATGGCATCCGGAAATGCGCGGCCAGACATGACAGAGCAAGCTCCGCACTCCCCCTTGAAACATTACAAACACAAGCAGACAACATCGAAATAATTTATTGTAAAAAACATATTGACTTTTAATAATTGGTAGATTATAAATTTTCTACCATTTGTATCAAATTTGGTTCGTTCTTTTTAATTGTTGACAAAACAAACAAAGAAACAAGTCGCCGAAAGGGTAAAACACGGGTAACCGTGTGGCACAAAGCCACCGTCCAGCTTATGTTGGATAGAGGGGTTTGTCGAAGTGACGAATGATGGACTGTCTATCATAGAAGCTTACCTTTTTCCCCAGGTAAGCTTTTTTTATTTTCTGGCGCAATCCTATGAAACGACATCACTGTGTTGTAGTTATTGCGCTTTGGAGTAGAATATTTTGGTTTTAGTGAGGTAATACTGAAACTAACGTGGATAGTAATTAGCTTAAGGTAGGATATGTGCTATTTTTTAACTATTAATTGCTAATGTGTTAAGAGAGACAGGATATGCAAGAGATAGAGTCAATTATATCCAAGAGAGATTCACTGACACTTTTAGATATAATATATGAGTGCTCATTATGTAGCACGGCTCAAGCTGCGCATGCCATAATACAAAAAACCAATACACTCATAGATTTCGACAATTCTATTTACGCACTGGCAAAATTAAATACTGATGTATCAATAACTAATTACGATATAATAAATTTTTCGTACCCGCAAGAATGGATAGATATATATAAAAATAAAAATTTTTATGAAAAAGATCCTGTAGTTTTAAATACATTCAACCATTTTGGCCTGCAGTATTGGGCTGATACTTATAAAAACTATACTATTGATACAGATTTTATGCACATTTCAGGCGATTTCAATTTATCAAACGGCTATAGCTGTAGCACGATAAATCCTTCTAAAGCAGAGGGTTCTCTCTTGTCTTTTGCGGGCGATATTACTAAGCATCCACGCATCGATTACATACTGGAACATCTGTCATCCCATTTTCATGTAGCCTTCAGCAATCTTTTGCGAACACAAAATAACAACAAGATATTAACACAGGTTTCCATTAGAGAAAAAGAAGTACTAAATTGGATAAAACATGGCAAGAGTACGTGGGATATTTCCGCTATCCTAAAAATAAGTGAAAGAACAGTAAAATTCCATATTGACAACATCATGAAAAAACTGGATGCGGTAAATAGGCCTCATGCCGTTGCAATTGCATTATCCAATGGGCTGATTAATTTCGATTAAACCATTTATACATTTTTGGACGTTTTATTTTGCCAACTTTCTCAAAATTCTGTAAATCCAGCATTACAGCAACAGCAATTACTCCATCAGGCATTACTTTTTGTTCTCCAACCAATTTACAAGGAAAACCTTTTATACATAATGACCGGTAAAATTTTTCCTCCACAACAAAATAGAGATATCGTATTCCACTATTTAGACACCAACGGTAAACTCCCTTATACAAAATCATCGAAACATATTTTTTTCTCGCGTCAGACTCGACGCATAGTCTCGAAATTTCGGCAGTATCCTTCTCTTTTCGTATTTCATTACACTGGTTCACCAAACACTGGAATTCTTTTTCCAGCATAAAAATGTTTTCCGGCATAATAATTCTTATAAAAGCCTTCAGATTATGGAGATCATCGAATACACCAATAAATATAGCATTCTCGTCATGAATATCCATTTCAAGATAATTATTCCATCCCTCCACCCAACCCAATTCTTGACAGAATATTTTATATCTTAATCTATGGGCATCGAATTTTTCGTATTTGCTGGTTATACCTTTAACAAAATACGGTTCTTCTTTTATGATTACCGGGTAAAATTTTGGCTCACTAATGGAAGTAGTTATTTTATTAAATGGCATAGATTACTCCTCTTTGAGAAGAATAGAGGAGAATGTTTCAATAAACACCTGTCTAAAAGTACAGTTAAATTACGTTGTGCAAATTCAATAAAAAAAGACGGAATCTTGATAATTCCGCCTTAAATTTCACTTTTACAGAAAATAAAAGGGTCCATCTAGAATGGAATATCGTCATCCTGGAAGGGCGGTGCATCGTAATTGCCGCTACTGCTGCCGCCGTTACCCGAGGGTGAACCGGAGTAAGAGTCGCCACCACGGCGCTCGCCCTTGGGCGACAGCATCTGCATTTTTTCACCGACAATCTCGGTGGTATACCGCTTGATGCCGTCTTTTTCGTATTCCCTGGTCTGCAGTCGCCCCTCGATATAGACGGTTTTACCCTTGGACAGGTATTCGCCGGCAATTTCGGCCAACCGCGCCCAGAGGGTTATGCGATGCCATTCGGTGCGTTCTTCCCATTCGCCATTCCTGTTCTTGAATTTTTCGGTAGTTGCCAGATTGAAACTGGCAACGGCCTGACCTGATGCGGTGTAACGCACTTCTGGGTCCTTGCCCAGGTTACCGATCAGCATTACTTTATTGAGACTGGCCATGATCATACTCCTTGTGTAAATGGGTTAATTCGACACCCCAAAAACAATCGTTTTTTGGGCAAACAATACCTCAGATGAGAGGGTTACTCAATATAAATCCTATCCCGGCCAAACCGGATTATCCACGTGGCAAAGAACAACGGAATATGGTACCACTATCAAACAGTTTCAGTGTGAGGCGCCCATGCTTCCCGTTCTTCAACAAAAAAAATATACACCCGGCCTGAAAACAGGCAGCCAGGAACAGTTCGGGCCCACAGAGAGTGTTTCGTGACTGCTTCGCGCGGAAAACGCCGGCTTCCCTGGGATACGTCACCGACGTAGGCTGGACACAGCACAACATAAGAGGAGGGAAACCCAAATAATGCCTTGCACAATTTTAGTTTTTGCATCACATCTGATATATCAAATTGGAGATTAGTAATGACACGGAACCACCTGCTCCAAAACATTCGGAATGCGCTGAATTTTGACGATGCAACCATGATACATATTTTCGGGCTGGCCGGACGCGAGGTCAGGCAAACCACCATAACCGGCCTGCTTGCACCGGAAGACGAGGATGGCCATATTCCGTGCAGTGACCCGATTTTCGGTTTTTTTCTGGATGGCCTGATCATTCACAAGCGAGGTGCACGGGAAAACGCGCCTGCCCGAGAGGCAGCGCCCCGCATGGAACTGACCAATAACACCATTCTGAAAAAAATGAGGATCGCCCTGGATTTGAAAGAGGATGACATGATCGCTATCATGAAACTCGCCGGCATCGATATGTCAAAGCACGAATTGACCGCGCTATTCAGAAAGCAAGGACACAAACATTACAAGGAATGCAGCGACCCGATTTTGTTGGGATTTCTGGAAGGCTTGACCATGCGTTACCGGAACTAACCATTTCTGAGCGGCATATGCTGAATCAGGATAGAGACCGTGTATGCCGTGTCGAGCCCTGAAAGGTGGTTTGGAAAGGGGAAATAGCATGAAATATTCAGCACGCTCGTTGAAGATAGTGGGCGTCTCCTGCTTCTGCGGAATCTCCCTCTGCCTCTGTTTGTCAGCCCCGGCGGCAGGAAAAGCAGGGGCAAGCAAGGAAACCGGCAAACGGCTTTCCGCCCAGGGAATACGGCTTGAGCAGGAGAAGCGGCTTGCCCTGCGCAGTCTTGAGGATTTGCGTTTTTTGCTTTCGCTTGTGGAGACCGAACGTGGTGAACTGGGCAAGGAGATTGATGCCATAGCACTGCTGGAAGTACCTGACAGGGAAGCTGATCTCCGGCAAATTGCTGAGCTGTTCGACAGTTACGGCGACTGGCTCAAAGAAAACGAGGCTGAATTCGATACTGACCTGGCCACGCTTTCATCAGGGAATATGGTCCTCGATGCGCAGTGGCCGGGGCGCTATGCCGCCATGGCAACCGAATTCAAGAAGTTTGCAAGCCAACTAACAGCCATGGCCCAGGGATTTAATGCAGAAGGCAAACGTCTGGCAGCCCTGATTGACCGTCGCAGACTACTCCAGGGAAAAATTTCCGCACTGGAGGAACAAATCTCAAACATCACCAGAAATCCTGCGGACCGCAGCAAAGACTCTCGGGACAACAACGAAACCAATCGCCTCCGCGTTAAACTCCGGACCGTCCAGAACGAATTTTCGACGATCCCCAGGGCGCACGAAGACATTTTGAAACACTATTTTTGCGTGGAAGAACGAGCGCGGGCCGAAGCGGTTTGGATGGCGGCCAAATCCGACGAATACGCCTTCCTGGGCAATGTTACCGCAACCATCACCGGATCATCGGCAAGGAAGCGGCCCGCCGTGGAAGCAGCCATTTCACGTCTGAGGCGGGTTAATGAACAAATGACAAATCGTATGAAGAAACGAATCGACGCCATTGATCGCAAACAATCGATGGTGTCGCCCGCAGGTACGCTGCAGGAGCTGCAACGTTCCGGCGAACTTCACAACCTGTACCTGAACCAGAAGCAACGCTACGAACAGTACATCAACCGGCTCAAAGCCCAGGCCGGCGCATTGGAAGCCGACCTGAGCGAGCTTTTGGGCCAACAATAGCTGATTAAAAAACATCAAACTACCATTGTATTTTTACATGCACGATGTAAACTAGCATTCAACAATGAGACAATTCACATCTATCAAACCGGGATGCACGGAACCAGGCTAAAGGCAAACATCTCATGAACTCCCCATACTTCCTTGAGATTGGACATCTGGTAGAGTCTTTAGTTAAAGGAGCCGCACTGGAGCTTTATCTCACGCCGAAACCCGGGCTCGTGGATTTGGCTGATTGCGGTTCTCACCCCGACCTTTCATTATCCACGATGGAGCACTCCATCCACTCCGTTGCCGATTACTTGCTTGAGCTCTATCGCTCCCTAAGTGCCGGGGAACGCTTCGAGCACCAGATAGCGATTGCAAAACGGGCTGAACGGGGTATGCACGCAATATTAGGAACAAACACCCACAAGGGCTATCTGTTCCTGAGCGGCCTTCTTCTAATTGCCCACTGGCATTCCCGTTCTCAAAATGAATACTCCCTGCGCGCAACCCTCTCCTCTCTAGCCAGTGATTTTTTTCACACCAGTGGCGAAAAAAGCACCAACGGCCACCATGTCAGAAAACGCTTCAAAACAGGCGGAATTGTCAAAGAAGCCGTCGAAGGCTTCCCCTCACTGTTCAACGCCGCTTTGCCCGCATTCAGGGCATCCGTTGCCCGCCATGGTTGCTTCAAGACCGCCTCCTTTGCCATGCTTGCGCAGCTCATGCAACACGTGGAAGACACCACAACCCTCCATCGCAGTAATATCTTTGGACTCTCCCGGATCAGACGCGACGGCTTGGCCCTGGAGCGGACCATAGCTGAAGGAGGAGACGTTACCTCCTTTCTCAGTAATCTCAATCGGCTCTATATTTTGAAAAGTATTACCATGGGGGGAGTTGCCGATATGCTGGCGCTATCCTACGGCTACCTTATCTTCCGTGGAGAAATTATCCTGACCGATGAAGTTGCCTGCATCAACTGCGGTGACACATATTTTCTTGAAGAGCTGTCACCCCAGATTCAGACCCGCTCCGCCAGCACCGTCTGGTTTGGTCAGTCGTTTACCGACGGCTTGCAATATGAAGTGCCTTCCGGCGCCCTTTGCGAGGCTCTTTTAGAAACACTTCAGACTGTTCGCTGCACAGCTTGGTGACACCTTCTCAAACCGGAATTTTCCTGCACCGTATTCACCGCAGTTCTTTTTTCTGGCCCAATGCATACCGGAGCCGTATAATTATTAAAAAAACGGCAATCTTTTGAACAACCACAATTGGGAAAGGAAATGCAATGGCTTACATACATGTTACGGTCCCGCCAGGAGGCAAAATCACCATGGGAAGCGACGGTCGACTCCAGGTTCCCGCCAACCCCATTATCCCTTTCATCGAGGGCGACGGTACCGGCCCCGACATCTGGAATGCTGCTGTGCGCGTGTTTGACGCGGCTGTTGCCAAGGCTTTCGGCGGTGCGAAAAAAATCAGCTGGATGGAAGTGTACGCCGGCGAGAAGTCTTTCAATATGTTCAAAGACAAAATGGGGGACCAGGCCTGGTTGCCTGAGGAAACCGTAGAAGCTTATCGCGAGTTTCTGGTCGGCATCAAAGGGCCTCTGACAACCCCCATCGGCGGCGGTATCCGTTCGTTGAATGTGGCCTTGCGCCAGTTGCTCGATCTGTACGTCTGCCTGCGCCCGGTGCGTTATTTCCAGGGAGTGCCGTCTCCGGTGAAAAAGCCGCAGGATGTGGACATGGTGATTTTTCGCGAAAACACGGAAGATATCTATGCCGGCATCGAGTGGATGTACGGTACGCCTGAATGCGATAAATTCAAAAAATTCCTATTGGAAGAGATGAAGGTTACCAAAATCCGCTTCCCCGATACCGTTTCACTGGGGGTCAAGCCGATTTCACAGGAAGGCTCGCAACGCCTCGTCAGAGCAGCTATCCAGTATGCCCTGACACACAAGCGCCGCTCCGTTACCCTGGTTCACAAGGGCAACATCATGAAGTTTACGGAAGGGGCTTTCAAGGATTGGGGATACAGCGTCGCCACCATGGAATTCCGCGACAAGGTTGTAACCGAACGGGAAAGCTGGATTGTCGGCAACCAGGATAGTACGCCCGGCCTGACGCCGGAAGAAAATGCCCGCCTGATTGAACCGGGCTATGACATGATGACGCCTGCTCAGCGCCAAAAGATCGTCAATGAGATCGAAGTCGCCCTGAAACTAATGCCGACCCACGGCAATGGCCAGTGGAAGAAACTCCTGATGATCAAGGATTCCATTGCCGATATCACCTTGCAGCAAGTCCTGACTCGCGCAAAGGAATTCGATGTCATCGCCACCATGAACCTTGAGGGAGACTTTCTCTCCGACGCCCTGGCAGCCCAGGTTGGCGGCATCGGCATCGCTCCGGGCGCCAATATCAACTACCTGACCGGCCACGCTATTTTCGAAGCCACCCATGGTACGGCGCCTAAATATGCCAACCTCGATAAGGTCAATCCCGGTTCGGTGATCCTCTCCGGCGTCATGATGCTGGAACACTTGGGATGGCAGGAAGCAGCCGACCTGATCGTCGCCTCCATTGACAAAACCATCTCCCAAAAGAAGGTCACCTATGATTTCGAACGCTTGATGGAGAGAGCCACTCTGGTAAGTTGTTCAGGCTTCGCCGATGCGCTGATTGAGAATATGTAACGTTCCTTCAACCATAGAGCAAAACAAGGCACAGGCCGTAGTAACAGCGCCCAATGTCTTGTTTTGCTCATTCAATGAAATTCTTTCACTTCCGCTCCATCAACCCCCGCAGAATCCCCAAATTGACCGCGTCCATCTCTTCATTGTCACCCTTGGGCGTCTCAAGGATCTTGGGAGTCGTGGCAAAGCGTACATCATTAAGAATGAACCGAAAGGGATTGAGTCCCAGCGTGCCCTGGCCGATATGTTCGTGCCGGTCGACCCGCGAACCAAGCCCCTTTTTTGAATCGTTGAAATGGAAGCACTCCAGCCTCTTCAGCCCGATGATCCGGTCAAAATCCGCCATGGTTGCTTGGTAGCCTTGCTCAGTGGCAGTATCGTAACCGGCCGCAAACGTATGGCAGGTATCAAAGCAGACTCCGAAACGGTCCGGGTAGCGGGAGCCATCGATGATTGCACGCAGTTCCTCAAAAGTTCGCCCAAGGTTGGTTCCCTGTCCCGCAGTGGTTTCCAGCAATACCCGCCCTTCAAACTGCGGTACTGCGGCAAAAAGCTGATCAAAAGCTTCGATCACCCGCCCCAGCCCGGCTTCCGGGGTATCGCTCAAATGTGATCCGGGATGCATGACAATCTTGCGAATGCCGAGCCGGGCACAGGTTTCCAGCTCATCCTGGAAGGCAGCCAGGCTTTTGTCGCGCACATCTCCTGGCGCAGAAGCCAGATTGATCAAGTAGATGTCGTGGGACACTACTTCGTGCAGCCCCGAAGAGGCAAATTTTTCTTTGAACAGAGCAACATCCGCATCGCCAAGGGATTTGCCCTTCCACTGGTTAGAGTTGCGGGTAAAAATCTGCAACACACCACATCCGGTAGCAACAGCCCGGTCAACAGCCCGGTACAGCCCACCGGCAATGGACATATGAGCACCAAGATAATCGTTCATTGGATACCTCGTATTTTTAAATCCATAATATATGAGCCTCTTGCAAAAGTCCTGGAAATCGGCTCCCCCTCCCTTGACGGG